>OGGA01000334.1_pt1 | contig 34478 bp, 20 predicted proteins | sample 1571041 | NCBI WGS metagenome assembly OGGA01 (sample SAMEA2582057, study PRJEB24529) | metagenome | biome: Human gut stool | place: China | collected 2011 | reverse complement strand
TCTTCAGTTGATCAATATCTCCGCCAGGACCGGAAGGACTGCCGCTCTCATACCGACATTTTTGGCAAAAGCTATGTTGTGATTGTGCTTGTTTTTGTGCTGTTTGGGTGGCCGGGGCTGGCAAGAACCGTGCGTTCCCAGGTTTTGCAGATGAAAAATGCGGATTACGTCAAGGCAGCGGAGCTTTCGGGTGCGAAAAAGGGCTATATTATGTTGAAACATATTCTTCCCGGTGTATCTAACCTTGTAGTCATGAATACGGCACTTACCAGCGCGGGCATTATGATTGCGGAGGCGGGATTGAGTTTTCTGGGACTGGGGAATCCCACAATGATCAGCTGGGGGAAAATGCTTTCGGAAGCGCAGAGCAGTGGCGCGGTGCTGTTTGGACAGTGGTGGATGATTGTTGCGCCGGGAATCGGAATCTTTTTATCGGTGTATTCATTTATGCGTGTCGGATTTGCGATTGAAGAAGTCTTAAATCCGAAAATGCACGGACAGGGCAGTGTAAAAAAGCTGTGGAAGCATATGAACGGCACTTATTTGGACGAGGTTTTTGACACAATGGAGGAACCATGCAAAACGCAATCGAAGTAAAGAATTTAAAAGTGGTATTTCCTGACAGGGGCAGAATGATTCGTGCGGTCGAGGGTGTAGATTTAACGGTAAAAAAAGGGGAATGTCTTGCGCTGGTGGGAGAAAGCGGCTGCGGTAAAAGCATGACTTCCTTATCGTGCATGAAGTTACAGCCGTCTTTGGCAGCGGTGCGGTTGGATCAGCTGTGTATCTGCGGGGAAGATGTCACAGACTACACAGACCGTCAGATGCAGGCACTGCGCGGCAGTAAGATTTCCATGATTTTTCAGGACGCACTGACGGCATTAAATCCTGTGATGACGATTGGAAAACAGATGGACGAGATTTATCGCTGTCATGAAAAAATCAGTAAAAAACAAGCAAGGCTGCGCTCCATTGAAGCACTGGAGACTGTTGGAATCCCTGATGCAAAACTGAGATATCATGCTTTTCCGCATGAATTATCCGGTGGTATGCGCCAGCGTGTACTGATAGCCATGGCATTTGCCTGTGAACCGGAGGTTATCATCGCAGATGAACCGACAACGGCATTGGACGTCACGATACAGGCGCAGATTCTGGAGCTGCTTTCAAAAATGCAGAAGGAAAAGCAGACGGCACTGCTTTTGATTACGCATGATTTGAGTGTGGTACGCAGTATGGCGGACAGAATCGCCGTGATGTACAGCGGAAAGATTGTTGAGGAAGCACCGGCAAAGGAACTGCTTGAAAATCCGCTTCACCCGTATACAAAAGGGCTTATGGCGGCAGTGGCGCGCCTTGATGACGACAAAAAAGAATTTGTACAGATACCCGGACATCTGCCGGACCCGGCGGATAAGCCGGCAGGCTGTTATTTCCACCCGCGCTGTCCGTATGCGGCGGCAGCGTGTAAAAAGGCAATGCCGTTACTGACACAGAATCAACAGGGAAGAAAGGTGCGCTGTTATGAGGCAGGAAAATTTAAAGAATAACAGGGATATTTTGCTGGAAACCAGAAATTTAAGCGTTGAATTTCCTGTGAAGAAAAAGTATTTTTTTGAAAAACAAAAAATGCTGTCTGCCGTATCGGACGTATCCATACAAATCCGGAAGGGAGAAACGTTTGGACTGGTCGGGGAGAGCGGCTGCGGCAAATCAACGTTTGCCAATGCAACGCTTGGTTTTGTAAAGCCCCGGTCGGGAGAAATTTATTTTAACGGACAGCCGCTTTATACGCAAAAAAAGGCGGTGCAGGAAGCAAGACTTCACATGCAGAAGATTTTTCAGGACCCGGCATCGTCTTTAAATCCCCGCTTTACGGTGCGGGAAGCGGTCTGCGAACCCATGCGGATACGCGGCGGATTTGACAAAAATGAGGTGGAGCGGAAAGCGCGGGAAATGATTACGGCGGTCGGACTGACCGGGAAAGATTTAGACCGCTATACTTCGCAGTTTTCGGGCGGACAGCAGCAGCGTATTGCAATAGCAAGAGCATTGATATTAAACCCGGAATATATCGTGTGTGACGAACCGGTCAGCGCATTGGATGTGTCGGTTCACGCACAGATTTTAAATCTGCTTATGGAAATGCAGGAAAAGACACAGACGACCTATTTATTCATTTCCCACAATCTGGCGGCGGTGAAAAAGCTCTGCTCACGATTGGCGATTATGTATCTGGGCAAGGTGGTGGAATACGGTGACGCGGCAAAAATATTTGCAAATCCCGTGCATCCTTACACGAAAGCCCTGTTATCAGCGGTGCTTACGGTGAATCCAAATGAGGAAACGAAGCGTATTGTGTTAAAGGGCGATGTGACAAGCCCAATCAATCCGCCGTCCGGGTGCCGTTTTTGCAGCCGGTGTTATCAGGCACAGGAGGACTGCGCAGACAGGGAATGTGTGCTGACGGAGGTTGAGCCGGAGCATTTTGTGGCGTGTCCTGTGGTGACAGGACTAAAAGCAGATATAGAACAGTAAACGATAAGGAGAGAAAGATGAGAAAGACGACATTGGTGGCGGCAGGGCTGGTTATTGGTTTGAGTATGGGACTGGCGGCATGCGGTTCAAAAGATACGGCAAATCAGAACACTTCAAAAAGCACAACGGAGGCGGTAACGACAGCAGAGAGCAAGACCGCGGCGCAGGCGGCAGGAAAAGAAGGTGCTGAGGTCAGTAGTGAAGTTCTACAGGGCGAACAAGGGGATACAGAAGTGTCCGGGCAGGAAGCGCCAAATCCGGATACACAGCCGGCAGAGGGTGAAGCAGGGAATGAGGAAAGAGCAGTAGTTGTATCCGAACCGGAAGCCTCGGTGGCAGAAGAGGCGCCGCAGCCTCCGGCAGAAGAAGCACCTGCACCGGCGCCGGAACCCCCCGCACAGGAAGAAAAACAGGAGCGCAGCGTGGAAGGAATTTATACCGGTTCAACCGATAAATACGTAGATGCAATGGGCAGTTACATTCACTATGAGGTAACACTGACACTGTCCGGCGGAAGCTATCAGTATGCGGTCAGCATTACGGTATCGGGCGGTCAGCAGTACAGTTCAAGCGAGAATTATGACGGCAGTTATACGGTAAACGGCGATAACATTTCAATGACAGGAAAGTTAGAAAGCGCCAAAGCATACGACGGTGCCATGACGATTACGGGACATTTGTCCAGTTTTGCGGGAAGCAGTAACAGTATTACAGTGTATCAGATGTAAAAGACCGATACATTTATTTTAAAATTTAGGCTTTACAAATGACATAGATAATGATAAACTTAGTTACGACTAACGGATATTAGAAATATCTAACGAAAACAATAAGGAGAAAGAGGTTTATGAAAAAAAGAGGAACAGCCGGACTTTTAGGCGGTGCGCTTGCGGCAGTGTTACTTGCAGGCAATGTATTTGGCGGCAGTTATCCGGCTTATGCGCAGGATACACAGTATCATGACGGAAACTATACAGCTTCGGCACACGTAGAATTCCATGAAGCAGTTGTCAATTATGATTTGTATGTGACGGTCAGCGTTAAAGACGGTGTAATCAGTAAAGTAGCTTTAAATGATGCGAAAAATGCAGATATTGAAGCAGTCAATGTGCCGTATGTCAATTATGCGATGACAGCGATGGCACAGTCTTATATTGGTACAACCGGTACAGCAGCAGATACGGTCAGTGGTGCAACGTATTCAGCCAATGCGATTAACGAAGCGGTTGCAAAGGCAATGGTTAAATCACAGGCAAATGAAGCCGATGCCGATACGGCAGATACCCCTTCCGGTGACAACGGACAGAACGATAACCAGAACGGCAGTGACAACACAAATGATACACAAAAGCCTTCTGATGATAAAACCAATTCCGGCGATACAGGAAACGGCAGTTATGAACGTGTGTTAAAGACAGGCGCTTATGAACTCACAGCAGACAGCTATGATGCTTCTGCCATGATGAAGATGCCTGCATTTATCTGTATTGATGCAGAAAATAATACCTTCAGTGTACATCCGTATAAGAACGGTGTTGTTGATTATACAACCAATAAGGGTTCAGGTTCGATTTCTTTTGATTCTACAACCGGTGTATACATGATGACGTATGAATCCGGTGTAACGGTTGTGGCAATTGGCGCAACAACAACATTTACAGCAGATGCGGACAGCATTACATTTACAAGTCCGTTACGCTACGGTGCGGCACAGATGAATACAACCGATGCAGATGGTAATTTTCTTTCTTACACAGCAAAGACATCTGCTTATGAAGGCACATTGACAAGCGGCGCATATGTACTGACAGCAGACAGCTATGATGCTTCTGCCATGATGAAGATGCCTGCATACATCGGAATTGATATGGAAAATAAGACATTTGTAGTTCGACCATATAAGAATAATGTGGTAGACACAGATACGAATAAGGGTTCAGGTTCGATTTCCTTTGATGCACGCACCGGTGTGTATACAATGACTTATGAATCCGGTGTGACAGTTGTTGCAGTCGGCAGTACAACAACATTTACAGCCGCAGACAACGGCATCACATTTACAAGTCCGTTACGTTACGGTGCGGCACAGATGAATACAACCGATGCAGACGGTAATTTCCTTTCTTATACGGCAGTGCCTTATACACAGGAAATACCGGACGGTGATACCAATGATGACACACAGGGCAAAGGAGATTCAGGAAATACATCAGGCGGTACATCCAATGACAGTACACAGTCCGGTGAATCCACAGGAAACAGTGCATCAGAGAGCAGTGCCAATGCGTCTGAACAGGACTCAGGCAGTACGCAATCCGGCACACAGACATCAGCTAACAGTACTGTAAAGACAGGTGATTCAGCGATGACAGGCATTTATGCCGTATCAGCCGTTTTATCAATGGGTCTTATCCTTGCGGCAGCAGTATTGAAGAAGCGTAAAAGAGTACTGTAAGCTTCTGATGCAGACAAAAGTCTGCTTATAAAAGAAAAATTGTAAAAACAGCAGCGTCCGTATATTATGCGGGCGCTGATTTGTATATTTTTTTCAGAAAAGAATTGAAGTTATGCGGCTGATACGGTATAATTCAATATGAAAATTTATGTTTAAGTTTATTGATAGATGGAGGACAAAGAAATGACAAGAACATATCAGGTAAAATATAAGAGCAAGAGTAAAATGCTGACAACACCGGAGAAAGTTGAAGATACAAAAAAGACGATTTTAGAAGTACCGCGTGTAAAATCCGTAGAAATTAAAGATGACGGACAGATTGTCAGCATCGAAGTAGAAAAAGAAGAAGATTTTGAAGAAGTGATGAACCGTGTGGTAAATGTATTCAGAAGAATCGATGACAAATCCGAGGTTTCTTATAAATTTGCATTAAATGCATAGTACTGGGCGAAGAACAGTGAAAAGGGCTGTCACACTAAGGTGAAACATTGCGTTAGTGCGGCACCCTTTCATCATTTCAGGCAGACAGAAAATAAGAAGTAAAACAAGGAGAAATAAAATTGGCTGACATTAGAAGCGAGATTGAAAAAAGAAGAACATTTGCCATTATATCCCACCCGGATGCCGGTAAAACCACACTGACGGAAAAGTTTCTGCTCTACGGCGGAGCGATTAACCTGGCAGGGTCGGTAAAGGGTAAAAAGACCGCAAAACACGCGGTTTCAGACTGGATGGAGATTGAAAAGGAAAGAGGTATTTCCGTAACGTCATCTGTATTGCAGTTTAATTATGACGGATACTGCATTAATATTCTGGATACGCCGGGTCATGAAGACTTCTCGGAAGATACGTACAGAACCTTAATGGCAGCGGATTCGGCGGTCATGGTAATTGATGCGTCAAAGGGTGTGGAAAAACAGACGATTAAGCTGTTTAAGGTCTGTGTTATGCGTCACATCCCGATTTTTACATTTATCAACAAAATGGACCGTGAAGCTAATGACCCGTTTGAGCTGTTAGATGAAATTGAAAGTGTATTGGGTATCAGTACCTGTCCTGTCAACTGGCCAATCGGCTGCGGCAAGGAATTTAAAGGTGTGTATGACCGCAATACAAAAGACGTTTCCTTATTTAAAGCGGCAATGAACGGACAAAAAGAGGTTGAAACGAAGGAAATCGCCGTAGATGATGAAGCACTGCTTGCGGAAATCGGACAGGGCTATTTTGACAAACTCACAGAAGATATTGAACTGTTAGACGGTGCGAGTGCGGAATTTGATTTAGAACAGGTACAGGCAGGAAACTTAACACCGGTATTTTTCGGTTCGGCGCTGACAAATTTCGGTGTGGAAACGTTCTTAAAGCATTTTCTGGACATGACAACCTCTCCGCTGCCAAGACATTCTTCAATTGGGGAGATTAATCCGTTTGAAGAAGACTTTTCGGCATTTGTATTTAAGATTCAGGCGAATATGAATAAGGCACACCGTGACAGAATCGCATTTATGCGAATCGTATCCGGAAAGTTTGAAGCCGGCATGGAAGTAAAACATATCCAGGGTGGAAAAACAATCCGTCTTTCCCAGCCGCAGCAGATGATGGCGAGTGAACGGAAGATGATCACCAAAGCTTATGGTGGAGATATCATCGGGGTTTTTGATCCGGGAATCTTTTCGATCGGAGATACCCTTACGACTTCAAAGGAAAAATTCGCTTATGAGGGAATCCCGACATTTGCACCGGAGCATTTCGCACGTGTGCGTCAGGTCGATACGATGAAAAGAAAGCAGTTTATCAAGGGAATCAGCCAGATTGCACAGGAAGGTGCGATTCAGATTTTTCAGGAATTTAATACCGGTATGGAAGAAATCATTGTTGGTGTTGTCGGTGTCTTGCAGTTTGAAGTGCTTGAATACCGCCTGAAAAACGAATACAACGTAGAGATTAAACTGGAACAGCTTCCGTATGAATATATCCGCTGGATTGAAAATCCGGAAGAAATCGATGTAAACCGCATTGTCGGTACTTCCGATATGAAGAAGATTAAGGACTTAAAGGACAATCCGCTGTTAATCTTTGTGAACAGCTGGAGTGTCAATATGGTACTGGAAAGAAATGAAGGCTTAAAGCTTTCTGAATTCGGTAAGAACAATTAACTTGTAAACGGCAGAGTAAGTGCAGGAAACAGTACAGAAATGAGGACACTATGGGGAAGAACGTACATGAAAAAAGAAAACGTTTACTGACAAAAATGAAAGCTGCGTGTCTGGCGGTGGTGATGTGTGTTTCAACGCTGCCGGTGCTTACGGCACAGATACAGCCGGTGACGGCTTATGCACAGGAGAAGACGGGAACGGTCAATGCCGGTGTCACAGGACTTCGTATCCGTTCATCGACAGATACCTCCAGTACGGCAAATGTCATTACAAAGGTCAGCGGCGGATTCCATTTTGAAATTCTGGATACGGTGCAGACGAGTGATACCTACGCGTGGTATCAGGTGGGTTTTTATTTAAACGGTACTTACACCAAGGGCTATGTGACGAGTGAATATGTCACGGTAGACAGTACGGATATTGACTATTCGGACGATACGGATTTTGAGAGCTATCTTTCAAGTCAGGGCTTCCCGGAATCTTATAAGGAAGATTTGCGCAGTCTGCATGCGAAGTATCCAAAGTGGATATTTGTTGCGGATTTTGTGGACAAGGACTGGGATACGGTCGTTGAAAATGAAAATGTACTTGGCCGGAGCCTGATTTATGCTTCGGCAAAAAGCTCGTGGAAGTCAACGGCGGATGGCGCATACGACTGGGAGAGCGGTTCGTGGTATGAATTGGACAGCGGCGGCTGGGTACAGGCTTCAAGCGCATTGGTGCAGTATGCCCTTGACCCGCGTAACTTCTTAAACGAAACAAATGTGTTTATGTTTGAGGATCTGTCCTATAACAGCTCCGTGCAGAGTGAAACCGGCGTAAGCAGTATTATTGAAGATACGTTTATGGACGGTTCGTCCCATGACTTGTCGTATGACGGAACGGATTTTAATTATCCTTCGGCGCTGATGTATGCAGGACGGGCATCGGGGGTCAGTCCGTATCATCTGGCAACGCGCATTATCCAGGAGCAGGGCAGAAAAGGACAGGGCAACAGCATTTCCGGAACGGTGAGCGGCTATGAGGGGTATTACAATTACTACAATCAGGGTGCTTATAAAACCGCAACGGCAAGTGCGGTGGTCAACGGCTTAAAGTATGCCGCCAAAACCGATGCGGCGACATTAAGACCGTGGAATACCCGTATGAAATCTGTTATCGGCGGTGCGATTTACATAGGAAGCCGTTACATTAACCGTGGACAGAATACGATTTATTATGAAAAATTTGATATGGTAACACCGTATACCCATCAGTATATGACAAATGTCTTAGCACCGAGAAGTGAGTCTTCGACCGCTTCACAGGCATACAGCGATACGACCAAGAAAAATACGGCACTGGTGTTTAAGATTCCGGTTTATAAAAATATGCCGGACAGTGCGTGTGAGCTTCCGACAGGGGAGGGCAGTCCAAACAATGCCTTAACAAGTCTTTCGGTTTCAGGTTATTCGCTGACACCGACGTTTGATATGTTTACAACTGAGTATGGTGTAATTGTGGAAAATGAAATTTCTTCTGTGGATATCGAAGCACAAACAGCAGATTCCGGTGCAAAACTTACAGGAACCGGCAGTCATGCGCTAAAGGTCGGCACGAATGAGATTGAAGTGACGGTTACATCACAAAGCGGCGAAACAAAGACGTATATCATCCGTGTTGTGCGCAAAGAAGCGGCTTCCGGTGATAGTGGAAACAACAGTAACAGCGGCGGTACAGATTCCGGAAACAGTGGCGGTGACAGCGGCACGGATAACGGAAACAGTGGCGGCGATTCGGAAAAGGGCGGATATTCGACAGATTTTCTGCTTGAAAACGGCAAGATATCCAGAGTCGGTGTCGGGAGTGCCGCACAGGACGTTTTAAATCACATTTCCTTTACGGGCGGCGCATACGGAAAAGTAACACACAGTGACGGCAGTGCCAATGACGGTATTGTGGGAACTGGCGATGTGCTTACGATTTACGATAAAAACGGCGGTGAAATGGCACGCTACACGTTTGTGATTTACGGTGATGTCAACGGCGACGGAGCGGTGACGAGCATGGATTTACTGTATGTGAAGCGCCATATTTTAGGAACAAAGCTGCTGGAAGAACCGTATCTGACGGCGGCAGATGCGAACCGTGGAAATGACGGCATTACATCAATAGACTTGTTATATATTAAAAGACACATTTTGGATATCCGGTACATTGAACAGTAGGATTCAGACAGTAGTGGGAGTTGCCAAAGAAATGTGATTGAGGTGAAAAATGACGGGAAAATGGAAAAAGGCAGCCGCAGTGCTGCTGGCAGCAGTAATGGCAGTTTTGCTGGTACCGCTGCCAACGTATGCAAAAGAAACAGCAAAGATATCCGTAGGCTCAGGCTCTTGTGATATTGGTGATGAAGTGACGATATCGGTCAGTGTCAGCAGCAGTGTGGACATTTATATGTGTGACATCTGGCTCAGTTATGATTCAGGCGTGCTACAGCCGGTTTCCGGCTACAGCGGTGGGGGCGGCGGCAGTGTGCGCCTGCTCTCTACCGACAGTACCTCATTCAGCGTGCGGTTTAAAGCGGTATCGGCGGGAAGTTCTTCGATTTCTGTAAGCACTTCCAATACGATTATCAGTTCGGCAGATGAGGATTATATGGCAGTCAGTGCAGGTTCGGGTTCAGTAACCGTAAAAGCACCGGTCAGCTATTCAACCGATAATACGCTTGCATCGTTAGATATCAGTCCGGGCGTGTTATCTCCGGCATTTTCACCGAATGTCACATCGTATACGACGACAGTCGGTTCAGACTGTTCACAGCTGGTTGTCAGTGCGGTTGCAAATGATGAAAATGCTTCGGTATCTGTCCGCGGAACGCGCATGGACCCCGGCAGTAATACGACAACGATTACGGTAACGGCACAGGACGGCTCTAAAAAGGTCTATACGATTTCAACAACAAAGGACGATTCTGCGGCGGCGACAACCAAAGCGGACGAACAGGAAACGACCAAAGCCGGAGAGCAGGAAACAACGACTGTCAGTTCGGAAGAACCGACACAGAGTGAGGAACAAATCCGCAGTATACAGGTAGCAGGTGCACAGTATGAACTGGCTGATGACTATACGGCAAATCCGCTTCCGTCCGGTTATGATGAAGTGGATTATGAATATAACGGCATTACCGTTAAAGCCGGAAAAGGCGTGAATACGAAGCTTATTCTGATGTATCTGAAAAATACGGACGGCAAAGGCACATCGGGCTTTTATGTGTATGATTCAGTTGCGAAAACATTTTCATTATATATAGAAGCAAGTGAACCGGATATTACTTATGCGGTGCTTCCGATTACGGATTCCATGGAAAAACCGGATGGATATAAAAAGACGACTTATACGATTGGCGGACAGACGGCAGATGTATTAATGTCTGAGGATGGCAGTTACTGTCTGTTCTATGGTGTCAGTTCGCTGGGCGTTACAGGGTGGTTCCGTTATGACTGCAATGACAATACAATACAGGTATACAGTGTGATGTCCGCTCCGGCGGCAAATCTCACGACACAGACCGAATCACAGGGAGTAAGCGCTGCTTCTGACAGAATGTGGAAAGTAGTGGCACTGGTGCTTTCGGCAGTTGTGGTTCTTTGTATCATTGCGATTGTAATGCTTGCAGTGAAGCTTTCAAAGAGTAAGCGGGCATTTGCAGCGGCGGCAGATGCCGGCTATGACAGATATGATGACGATGAATATGATTTTGATTCTTATGAAGAAGATGATGATGAAGATTTATCGGAGGACGTGCTGGCAGATAAAGAAGATGAAATCCAGGAAGACGATGAAGATGAGGTCGTACGTTCGATTTCAGAAGCATTGAAAAAAAATGAAGATGATCTGGAAGTGTTAGACATTCAGGATGTAGATGACGTTGATGATGTGAAACGGACATAACAGAAAAAGGAACAGACTGCTGCAGAAATGCGGTGGCCTGTTCTTTTTTTGACATTTTTCGGTATAAAGTGTAATTTACTGAATATATTACTGGAATATATATAATACAAATATTAGATTGCCGTCTGCCAGTGTTCTGCCTGCGCCTGATAATCCTCAGCCTGAGCTAAAAAAGCGGCAGAAAGTTCGGCATTTTTATCCTGTTTGGCTTGTGCGGCAAGCGTGCTGTAACATTTTGAAAGACAGGCAAGCGGCGCATCGCCGGACGAGTGGATGTCGATAATGCTCGGTGTTTCGGAAGCTGCGTTTAAATACCAAAGAACAGCTTCTTCATAATCCTTTAATCCGTAAAAATAGTGTCCGAGTTCCATGCAGATTTCCGCACACGGATTCTGTGCCATATCCTTTAAGCAGATTTTAAAGAATTCATTGTATGCGTTTGTCAGGCGGTAAATGCGCGCCAGCACGCAGGCAATGTTTTTGCGGCAGTCTTCGGGACGGTCTTCCTTTGCAAGCACATTTTCAAAAATTTCACGGACACTTAAAAAGTCTTCATCTGTTCCCGAAATAAAAAGTTCCTTGCAGAACATAATCACGACATAATTTTCAAGGCGTACACCGCGGCGGACAGCATCGGCAAACACACCGAAATCCCGTTTGGTATGGCTTTGTTCAGGTAGATGTAAAATCTTAATATCACTGTCAAATACAACCGGCTCTAATCGTACGGTTTCGTGAATCGGAGAAATCCATTCAAACGTACGCAGGCGCTTAAACAGCTTCGGGCGGTATTCTTCTTCAAAATTATAAACGGTGTTGTGCGATTTGCTGTTGACGTAAATCATCTGTACAATGTCAATTTCCGGAACAAGCACCTGTTTTAAATTTAAAAACTGGCGGCGGTTTTCCTCGTCTAAGACCTCGTCCGCATCGGCAGAAAAAATGTAGTCGCAGTTTGCTTTTGAAAAGGCAAAATTTCTTGCGGCGGCAAAATCGTTGGTCCATGGATAATCATAAATCAAATCCGTATATCCGGCGGCGATTTCTTTGGTGCGGTCGGTTGAGCCGGTATCTACGATAACAATTTCATCGCAGACCGGACGGTACGAATCCAGACAGCGTTTTAATAACTTTTCTTCATTTTTAACAATCATGCAAAGACTGATTGAAATCATAACGTACTCCTATCTGCCAAACGGCGTATATTTCAAATCTTTTATTACTGTAAGTATGACATTTTTGTGGGAAGACTGTCAACGGGAAGTTTCATAATGGGGAAAAGTATGGTATACTGTTTTTAGTTTAGAATAAGTGGAAAGTGAGGCACAAAAGTATGAAAAAAAGAAAGGCAGCAGTGTTGGCGGCAGCTGCGTTTGCAATAACGGCGGCATGTTTTTTAAACAGCACCCAAAGGGCAGAAGCGGCAGACAATGTTGTAGTGATGTTAGATCCCGGACATGACAGTACACATACAGGGGCGGCAGCATATGGTTTAAAAGAGCAGCAATTAAATTTAAAAATCGGACTGGCGTGCCGTACAGAGCTTGAAAAATACGACGGCATAACCGTTTATATGACACATGATACCATTGCGTGTCCGTTTGAAGGCAGTACAACCAAACAGGACTTAATACAGCGGGCAGAATATGCAGGAGAAGTCGGAGCAGACCTTTTTGTAAGTCTGCATAACAATTCGGGCGATGACAGCGGATATGAAATTTATTATCCCAATAATCACTATGTATCAGAATTTAATGATATAGGATATGCGGTATCTGAGCATATTGCGGGTTACCTGAGTGAAATGGGCATATACCGGAATGGATTGTATACAAGAGATAGTGATGGCGAAGAAGATGATGATACCAACTGGTATCCGGATGGAAGCCGCGCGGATTATTACAGTGTCATCAGAAATTCCAAGTACAACGGTGTACCGGGAATTATTGTAGAACATGCTTATCTTTCAGATGCGGGGGATACACATGTATTTTTGTCCAATGACAACATGCTGGTACGTATGGGACAGGCAGATGCCAGCGGAATTGCAGATTATTTCGGACTGCATAAGAAAAATGGTCTATGTACGGATAAATACGGTGACTGGCATTATTACGAAGACGGTGAAGTATCGGATTACACGGGAATGGCGGTCAATGAATATGGCTGGTGGTATGTTACAGACGGTGAAATAGATGATTCTTATACAGGTATTGCAGAAAATGAGTATGGCCGCTGGTATATGCAGGACGGTGTTGTAAACATGGATTATACCGGAATGCTTTGTGACGGAGCAGAATGGTACTATGTTCAGGGCGGTTATATAAATGATGCCTATACGGGAATGGCATGTAACGAGTATGGCTGGTGGTACTTTGAAGACGGAAAGTTAAACTGGAATTACACGGGAATGGCGTTGAATGAATACGGTTGGTGGTATTTTGAGAATGGCGTATTAAACTGGGATTATACCGGAATGGTATGTAACGAATATGGCTGGTGGTACTATCAGAATGGCAACTTGAATCGTGAATATACGGGAATGGCGTTGAATGAATACGGCTGGTGGTATTTTGAAAATGGATTTTTAAACCTGAATTATACGGGAATGGCGTTGAATGAGTATGGCTGGTGGTATTTTGAAAATGGCAATTTAAATGATGCCTATACGGGAATGGCGTTAAATGAATATGGCTGGTGGTACTTTGAAGACGGTCAGCTGAATCGTGAATATACCGGAATGGCGTTAAATGAATACGGCTGGTGGTATTTTGAAAACGGTCTGTTAAATGAGGAATATACCGGTATTGGCGCAAACAGTTACGGTGAATGGTATTATCAGCAGGGCAGAATCGGATATGACTTTAGCGGAAAAGTGAAATTTGATGATACAGAATATACCATTACAGAAGGTTATGTCGTAGAAAAAAGGATTGTAAATGAAACAGAAGCAGACACAGCAGATACAGTACATACAGCAGGAACGCTTCCAGCAGGCGAAGAAAGCGGTACTCTCGGCAAAGAGGCACGATAAAGGGATTGGAACACTTTCCGAAAAGACGGTACATAGTGTACTGAAAAAATTTTTTGAGCCGGAAGAAGACAACCATGAAGTTGCGCTTGAGGGTTATTTTGCGGATATTTACAATGAAAACGGGGTTATTGAAATCCAGACAAGAAGCTTTGAGCGGCTTCGTGAAAAGCTGGCAGTCTTTTTGAACCACTATCCGGTAACAATTGTCTATCCGATGCCCTGCAACAAATGGGTGTTCTGGGTTGATGAACAGACAGGGGAGGTGAGTGAACCAAGAAAATCACCGCGCCACTACACGGTCTACGATGCTTTTACGGAGCTGTATAAAATCAAACAGTATTTGCATCACCCACAGCTGACGGTCAAACTGGTACTGATGGATATGCAGGAGTATAAGACGTTACAGCAGCGGATTCGTACCAAAAAAGGAATCCGCAGGCGCGGCGAAAAAAAGGACAGAATCCCGATAGGCATACGGGAGATAGTGACAATTGAGCAGCTTGAAGACTATATGCAGTTTGTGCCGTATGAACTGGATGGCACGTTTACTTCGGCGGATTTTGCAAAAGCTGCCCATATTCCGGTGGATACGGCAAGGATAACGCTTAATATTTTAAGGGATACGCAGACGGTTACAAGAGTAGGAAAGCAGGGCAGGTCGTATCTTTACGAGGTGAAGGAAAACAATAGATGTATGTAATAAAGGACAACGTAATTAAACTTTCAGTCCGCGGACTGGTTGAATTTATCTGCCGCAGCGGTGATATTGATAACAGAACCGGCGGATTTTCAGATGTGCGTCTGATGCAGGAGGGTACGCGCATGCACAAAAAAATACAAAAAAGCATGGGCGCATCTTACAGAGCGGAAGTTCCGTTAAAAATTGAACTGCCGGAAACGGTGGAGAATATTGATTACATCATACGTCTGGAGGGCAGGGCGGACGGTATTATCAGTGATTTCCACGAAGAAGCGGACGGCAGTAAGACACCGGTTGGAAAGGTTATTATTGATGAGATTAAAACCATGCAGTCCGATGTGGAAAAGTTAGAACAGCCGGTGTCAGTACATGAAGCGCAGGCAAAGGTGTACGGCTATATTTATATGGTACAGAACCATCTTTCCGGTATCGGCGTACAGATGACCTATGCCAATCCTGAAACAGAAAAAATAAAGCGTTTTACAAAAGAATATTCAAAAGAAGAACTGACAGAATGGTTTGAAACGCTGATCAACAGCTTTAAACGGTGGTCAGATTTTGTCTTTTGCGAACGTGAAAAAAGGACGGCATCGATTAGGGAGCTGTCCTTTCCGTTTGAATACCGCAAAGGACAGAAAAAACTGGTAACAGGTGTTTATCACTGCATCGGGGAAGCAAGAAATCTTTTTATTCAGGCATCAACCGGTGTTGGAAAAACCATTTCAACTATTTATCCGGCAGTCTGTGCCATGGGACAGAGTAAGGCAGACAAAATCTTTTATCTGACCTCTAAGACGATTACAAGAACCGTTGCCGAAGAAACCTTTTCAATTCTGCGCAGGCAGGGGCTTTCTATGCGTACGGTGACACTGACGGCAAAAGATAAAATCTGCATTCTGGAGGAAAGAAACTGCAATCCTGTTAAATGCGAGAGGGCAGCAGGACATTTTGACAGGATTAACGATGCGGTCTATGACATGATTACACATGAAATGGTGATTGACCGTGAAAAAGTGATGGAATATGCAAAGAAACATTGTGTCTGTCCGTTTGAGATGTCGCTGGATATTTCATACTGGTGTGACGGCATTATCTGTGATTATAATTATGTTTTTGACCCAAATGTGGCACTCAAGCGCTACTTTGGCGAAGGAAACAGGGGCGAGTATATTTTTCTGGTGGACGAAGCACACAATCTGGTTGACAGGGCAAGGCAGATGTACAGTGCTATTCTTGTAAAAGAGGATTTTCTGACAATAAAAAAATATGTAAAAGATACAGACAGGGCATTGTATAACAGCCTTGAAAAGTGCAATGCCGGATTGTTGGAATATAAAAGAAAATGTGATACAATAGATGTGATTGATTATCTGGGAACTTTTCCTGCGGCACTGGAACGGTGTTATGTAAGATTACAGCATTTTCTGGAACATCATAAAAATCATCCGCAGCAGGAGGAAATTTTGCAGTTTTTCTTTACACTGCGGCATTTTCTGAATATGTATGACTGCATGGATGAAAAATATCTGATTTATACAAAGCATGATGAGAACAATCATTTTTATATGAAATTGTTCTGTGTAGACCCGTCAACGAATCTGTCGGAAAGACTGGCACAGGGAAGAAGTGCCGTGTTTTTTTCGGCGACGCTGCTTCCGGTCAATTATTTTAAAGAAATGCTGACTGCAGATACACAGGATTATGCAGTGTATGCACAGTCTTCGTTTGACAGTAAAAAGCGCAGAATTGTTATCGGAAAAGATGTCAGCAGCAGATATACAAGAAGAAATGCAGGGGAATACCGGAAAGTATGCCGCTACATTGCCGAAACGGTACAGGTGCATCCGGGACGGTATCTCGTATTTTTTCCATCATATGGATATTTGCAGCAGGTAAAAGAAAACTATGAACAGATGTATAAACCGGATGAAATCATCATGGGCGCAGAGGGCGGTACACCAAAGCTTACAGCAGAACAAAATCTGATTGTGCAGCTTCCGTCAATGAAAGAACAGGAAAAAGAAAATTTTCTGTCTTTATTTGAAAATGTGCAGGGAAGTGGAAGCCTTTTAGGATTTTGTGTAATGGGCGGCATTTTTTCAGAAGGGATTGACTTAAAAAGAGAAAGCCTTATTGGGACGATTATTGTCGGAACGGGAATTCCTATGATATCAAAGGAAAGAAATCTGTTGCGGGATTATTTTGACGGATGCGGAAAAGACGGCTATGCGTATGCGTATGTCTATCCCGGCATGAATAAGGTATTGCAGTCGGCAGGGCGCGTTATCCGCACGGAGGAGGACTGTGGAGTGATTATTTTACTCGATGACAGATTCTTAACACCCGGATATGAAAAGCTGTATCCGAGGGAGTGGAATGAGGTCTATCCGGCAACAAAGCACAATTTTAAAAATATATTAGCAGATTTTTGGAAAAATTTAGTGCAATAAAGTTAAATATATTGTATAATAATTAAAAGAATTAATGTAAGCTGTATATACAAGTGTGGCTCGTGAGTGAAAAATCCAACGCAATATTAGGAACGTCTGACAAAATAATTGGCAGTGAGTGGAGAATAGCATATGGAGAATAGTATTAAGAATCAATTAGAAGAAAGCAGAAAAGATGGTACTTTAAAGGAAACGCTTCAGGGGATGGGGTTTAACCGTCTGCAGTCCGTAGAGATTGCCAAAGGCTTGAACAATGAAGTGGATATTACAAAATATGCGGATAAAAAGTATGACGCAGCGCAGATGAAGTCTATCCGGCTGGCACTCGAAGAAGGCATGGATATCACACCGTTTGCAGATAACCGTTATAATTATATGCAGATGGAGGAAATTAAAGCGGTTATCAGGGAACATATGGATTTAGATGCGGTATGCAATCCGGCATATGATTATTCGGTCATGAAAGAGATCCGTTTATCGGAACGGATGAATTATGATATTACAAAATACGCAAAACGGGGATTTTCAGGAAATGTTCTTAGACAAATCCGCAAGGCAAGGGAAAAAGAGATTGATTTATCGTTCTTTGTCAATGAAGGATTTGATGAATATCAGCTGCGGGAAATCCGTCTTGGTATTGAACACTGTGTAGATATTACAAAATATCTGCTGCATGAATATACGGGGGACCAGATGAAGCAGCTGCGGCTTGGATTACAGGCCGGTCTTGATGTCAGCTGGTATTCGATGGTTGGATTTTCATCCGCCCAGATGGAACAGGTACGGCTGGGACTGGAAGCCGGAATTGATGTTTCAGGATATGCAGATCCGTTTATCGATGCACTGGAAATGGAAGATATGAGGTTAAAGCTTGAGGGCAAATCCGAAGGCGGCGGGCTGGATGAATTGCAGAGCCAGGAAGTCCTTTTGGGACTGGAAAGCGGTGTGAATGTTAATCTCTATGCAGATGCAGCATATGATTTTAAACAGATGGAGCAGATAAGACTTGGGCTGGAACATGGGATTGATGTGACAAAGCTGCTCAATCCGCTGATACCAAGTGATGTTATGATGAATATGAGGCTTGAGTCAGAAGCATTAAAAAAGTAGGATATTGATGAAATAGGATATGAGGCCTTTTGGGGCAGAATTGAGGTACATATGGGAACACCTGAACTTTTTGATGAAATGGGACAACTTAATAAAAAAGATATTCAGGTCATAATAGCCGATGACAATATGTCTGCGACCCTTTTTTTAAGTGAACCTGCAAAAGAGGAAGACCCCTATACATATGAAGAAGTGATGCGGGCTTTGTCTAATGCCGGCGTAAAGATGGGGCTGGATGATGCCAGGATTCATCATATGGTGGAGGAGCAGATTTATAATACGGCGGTAGTCGTTGCACAGGGGAAGATGGTGCAGGATGGCGCAGACGGTTACTATGAATTTGAATTTGAAACGGATTTGAAGGCAAAACCGTCTGTGCGTGAAGACGGCTCGGTTGACTATTATAATATGAAGCTGTATGAAAAGGTGAGTGAGGGTGATAAGCTTGCACAGTATTATCCGCCGACGAAAGGTGTGTTTGGATTTGATGTAAAGGGGAAACTTTTAGCACCGAAGGCGGGCAAACCAAAATCCAATCTGCGCGGCAAAGGATTTACCGTGTCAGAGGACGGTAATACCTATTATGCAGCCATTGACGGTAAAGTTGAATACTGTAACTATGATTTGCGTATCGTGAATGTATTGGACATCAGTGGTGACGTTGATTTGAATATTGGTAATATTGATTTTAATGGGGATGTCAATATCACCGGAAATGTTATTACCGGTGTAACAATCCGGGCAATGGGCAGCATCTATATCGGTGGCTATGTAGAGGGTGCGGTGATTAAGTCGAATAAAGATATCGTTTTAAATAAAGGCGTCAACGCCAATGGCATCGGACAGATTGAAGCCAAAGGGAATATTTCGGCACGTTTTTTTGAGAATGCGATTGTTTATGCGGAAGGCGATGTCAATGCAGGCTATATTTTAAGCAGTAAGATTATGGCACTTGGCAAAGTCATTGTACAGGGAAGCAGAGGAACGATTCACGGCGGTGATGTAACAGGTGTTATGGGGATTGAAACCTCCAATGCCGGTAATGCATCTTATGCACCGACCAATTTAAGAATCGGTGCAACCAAGAAACTCCGTATGGATTATGCCAATATTATTGTACAGTTAAAGGATATTGATTCCCAGATTGAAATGTATGAGAGTGCATTGAAGAAACTGACGATGGTAAGGGATGTGAAACCTGAGGCATTTGACAGCGTTTCTTATACAAAAATCTGTCAGTCCAAGATTATAAAGAGTGCGGAGAAGGCTAAGTGTGAGCAGGAAAGCAAGCGGCTCTATGATTTGATTAAAGAGTCCGGAAAAGCTGTTGTAAAGGTTGATTCCAAAATCTTTCCGGGAGCACGTATTTATATAGAAGCCAAGGTTTATGAACCGGCGGATACACTGGTACATGTTTTAGTCCGAAAGGTCAATGACAGTATCGTTGTAAGGGATTATGAAGAATAGTGGAGGAACAATCCGATGATAGAGGAAGTTGTATCGGTAGATTTGGCAGTTCATGAAAGACTGACGGTGAGAAAAAACAGACTTGCACCGAAACAGCTTACAGGAAATGAAAAGCGAATTTCCATTGTGACGGGTACGCATGGAGATGAACTGGATGGGCAGTATGTCTGCTATGAGATTGTGAAGCAGCTGAATGCGCATCCTGAGAAGTTGAAAGGAATTGTTGATATATATCCAGATGTGAATCCTCTTGGACTTGATACAGGTTCAAGAGGAATCCCTATGTTTGACCTTGATATGAACCGGGTCTTTCCGGGAGATAACAATGGTGCGATTACGGAATATCTGGCTGCCGGGATTATTGATGATATTATTGGAAGCGATATGTGTCTGGATATTCATTCCAGCAATATTTTTGTCAAAGAAGTGCCGCAGGTGCGTTTAAATGATGACAACGAGGAGAAGCTTCTGCCGTATGCAAAGCTGCTCAATGCGGATTTTGTCTGGATTTATTCATCTATTACAGTGTTGGAAGCAACACTTGCCTACAGCCTGAATAATATGGGTGTGCCGACTTTAGTGGTTGAAATGGGTGTGGGACACCGTATCAATAATGCATACTGCCATCAGCTGATAGACGGCATTTTTAATATGCTGATTCATATGGGAATATGGGAGGATGAAGCACCGCAGGTGAAACAGCCGATTATTTCTACCGAAGGAGAAGTCAGCATTATCAATGCTGCTCAGACCGGTGTGTTTGTTGCAGCAACAGACCATATGGAAGCAATTGAGATGGGAACGCATATCGGCGATATTATTGAGCCGATAGAAGGAAAGGTGATTCAGAGAATTGAGTCACCGACAAACGGAATTATATTTACCCTGCGGGAAAATCCGGTTGTATACAAAGGTGCGTTGATTGCCCGGGTATATGGAGGAAAAGCATGAAAAAAATTGAGTTATATAGATTAAAAGGTCTCTACCGGGAAGATTTTGTTGTAGAGGGCTACCGGTTCGGCGGAGAGGAGAATTCAGCCTGTATCGTCGGGGCGTTGCGGGGAAATGAAATGCAGCAGCTCTATATCTGTTCACAGCTGATTAAAGTTTTAAAAGAGCTGGAAGCACACGGGGCGATTACACATGGACACGGCATTCTGGTTGTGCCGACGGCAAACAGTTATTCCATGAATGTTGGCAAACGGTTCTGGGCAGTGGATAATATAGATATTAACAGAACCTTTCCGGGCGATCTGCGTGGAGATACCACAAAGCAGATTGCGGGAGAACTGTTTGAAAAGGTAAAAGGATACAGCTACGGTATCCAGTTTGCAAGCTTTTATATGCCGGGGGATTTTATCCCGCATGTGCGCATGATGGAAACCGGTTATCAGAATGCAAGCCTTGCGAATCTGTTCGGGTTACAGTATGTAGTTATCCGAAAGCCAAAGCCGATGGATACGGTAACACTAAATTATAACTGGCAGATGAACGGAACAAATGCATTTTCGATTTATACCAACAGTACTGATCTGGTGGATGACCGTTCAGCAAGGCAGGCTGTATCATCGGTGCTTCGTTTTCTGACCCGCATGGGCATTTTAAAATATAACAACCACAGCGGCTATATTGCCAGTGTGATTAATGAATATGACCTGCTTCCGGTAAAAACATATGATGCCGGATTTTACAGGCATTTGAAAAATCCGGGAGACCCTGTATTTCACGGCGATCTGATTGCACAGGTAATTGATCCGTATGAGGGAGAAGTCAAAAGTGAAATCTATTCCCAGACGGACGGTATCGTATTTTTTGCGCATACGGCACCGATGGTTACGGGAAATGAGGTTGTATATAAGATTATACGAAGAATGCATGAGTAGTTATTGTTTAATTTTGACAGATATGCTACAATGATACTTATTTCAATAATACATTAAAGCGGGGCGCGGTAAAGTTTGCACCCGGCAGAATTTTAGGAGGAAAAGATGAGCGGCGTTAAAAGAGTTTTTGTTGAAAAGAAAAAACCATATGCTGTAAAAGCAAAAGAGCTTCATGATGAGATTGCAGGATATTTGGGAATTAAGACGATTTCACAGGTAAGGGTTTTAATCCGTTATGATATTGAGAATCTTTCAGAGGAAACTTATACACAGGCATTGACAACGGTATTTTCAGAACCACCGGTTGATGATGTATATGAAATGGAATTTCCGGCAGATGCTGATGATTTCGTATTTTCCGTAGAATATCTTCCGGGACAGTTTGACCAGAGAGCAGACTCCGCAGAGCAGTGTGTGCGTTTTTTCAATGAAAATGAAACACCGGTTATCAAAACAGCAGTTACATATGTATTGACGGGTGCGTTAACAGCTGATGAAAAAGAAAAGATTAAGGAACTCTGTATCAATCCGGTAGATTCAAGGGAAGCATCCAGTGAACTGCCAAAGACACTGGTGACAGAATTTAAAGTGCCGGCAGATGTAAAGATTTTTGACGGATTTAATGAAATGTCAGAAACTCAGTTAAAGGAATTATATGATTCTTTAGGACTTGCTATGACTTTTAAGGATTTTGCATTTATCCAGCAGTATTTTGCAGGAGAGGAAAAGAGAAATCCTTCCATGACGGAAATCCGGGTACTCGATACATACTGGTCTGACCACTGCCGTCATACGACATTTGCAACCGAATTAAAGAACGTTACATTTAAAGACGGTTATTACAAAGCACCAATGCAGGCAACTTATGAAAAGTATCTTGCAGACAGAGCCGTAATTTATAAAGACAGAAAAGATAAATTTGTCTGCTTAATGGACCTTGCCCTGATGGCAATGAAGAAGTTAAAGGCAGAAGGAAAGTTACAGGATCAGGAAGAATCTGATGAAATCAATGCGTGCAGTATTGTTGTGCCGGTTGAAATTGACGGAAAAACAGAAGAATGGCTTGTAAACTTCAAAAATGAAACACACAACCACCCGACAGAAATCGAACCGTTCGGTGGTGCGGCAACCTGCCTTGGCGGTGCAATCCGTGACCCGCTTTCAGGACGTACCTATGTTTATCAGGCAATGCGTGTAACCGGTGCAGCAGATCCGACCGTTCCGATTTCACAGACCTTAAAGGGCAAGCTTCCGCAGAGAAAGCTTGTAACAGGAGCTGCACAGGGCTACAGCTCTTACGGTAACCAGATCGGTCTTGCAACCGGTTATGTAAAGGAAATTTATCATCCGGATTATGTGGCAAAGAGAATGGAAATCGGTGCCGTTATGGCAGCAGCGCCAAGAAGTGCCGTAAAGAGAGAAACCTCTGATCCGGGCGATATTATTATCTTACTCGGCGGACGTACAGGACGTGACGGCTGCGGCGGTGCAACCGGTTCTTCAAAGGTGCATACAACAGAATCCATTGAAACCTGCGGTGCAGAAGTACAAAAGGGTAATGCACCGACAGAGCGTAAGATGCAGAGATTATTCAGAAGACCGGAAGTTACAAAGCTGATTAAGAAGTGTAACGACTTTGGTGCGGGCGGTGTATCCGTTGCAATCGGTGAACTTGCAGACGGTTTACGCGTATCCTTAGATAAAGTGCCAAAGAAATATGAAGGTCTTGACGGAACAGAACTTGCAATTTCCGAATCACAGGAGAGAATGGCGGTTGTCATTGATCCGGCAGATGTAGAAGCATTTTTAGCATATGCCGCAGAAGAAAACTTAGAAGCAGTAGAAGTTGCGGTTGTTACAGAAGAACCTAGACTGGTATTAGAGTGGAGAGGCAGGGAAATTGTCAACATTTCAAGAGCATTTCTGGATACCAACGGTGCACATCAGGAAACTTCTGTACTGGTTGACATTCCGGAGAAGGAAGACTGTGTCTTAAATGCAGGCAAGGTTGAAGATGTAAGAGGTAAGTGGTTAAAGGTTCTTTCAGACTTAAATGAGTGTTCACAGAAAGGTCTGGTAGAACGTTTCGATGGCTCTATCGGCGCCGGTTCGGTACTCATGCCTTACGGCGGTAAGTATCAGCTGACCGAAACACAGGCAATGGTTGCAAAACTCCCTGTATTAAAGGGTAAGTGCGATACTGTAACGATGATGGCATATGGATTTGACCCATATCTGTCAAAGTGGAGTCCATACCATGGTGCGGTTTATGCAGTTATTGATTCTGTTGCAAAGATTGTGGCAGCAGGCGGTGATTACAGCAAGATCCGTTTTACGTTCCAGGAATACTTCAGAAGAATGACAGAAGACCCGTCACGCTGGAGCCAGCCGTTTGCAGCACTGTTAGGTGCTTATGAAGCACAGTTAGGCTTCGGACTTCCGTCTATCGGTGGTAAGGACAGTATGTCAGGAACATTTGAAGATATTGATGTTCCACCGACACTCTGCTCATTTGCAGTTGATGTAGCAAAGGAAAGCGACATTATTACACCGGAATTAAAGACAGCAGGAAATGTATTGGTACGGTTTGATATTACAAAGAATGAATATGATTTACCGGATTTTGAACAGGTAAAGGCTTTATATGCGGCTGTTCATGAACTCATTGTAAAGAAAGCAGTGGTTTCTGCTTATGTATGCGATGCAAACGGTCTGATTCCTGCACTTTCAAAGATGGCATTCGGTAATATGAAAGGCTTTGCGTTAAATAATGATCTCAAGGAAGAACAGTTATTTGCACCGGCTTACGGCTGTATTGTGGCAGAAGTAGAAAAGAGCCGTTTATCAGAAATTACAGTACCGTATACAACGGTTGGTACAGTAACAGATGAAGCAAAGTTTACTTATAAAGAAGTGGCAATTAATGCAGAAGAAGCATTAAGTGTATGGAAAGAACCGCTTGAAAATGTATTCCCGACAAAGGTTTCAAAGGATGAAACACCGGTTGAAAGTAAGCTCTACAAGGCAGACAGTGTTTATGTATGCAAGAATAAAGTAGCAAAGCCGACTGTATTTATTCCGGTATTTCCGGGTACAAACTGCGAATACGACAGTACAAAGGCATTTGAACGTGCAGGCGCAGATGTCATCGTAAAGGTATTTAAGAACCTTTCTGCACAGGGAATCAGAGAATCTGTGGATGAATTTGAAAAAGCAATCAACCAGTCACAGATTATCATGTTCCCGGGAGGATTCTCCGCAGGTGATGAACCGGACGGTTCTGCGAAGTTCTTTGCAACGGCATTCCGTAACGCAAAGATGAAGGAAGCTGTTGAAAGACTGTTAAATGAAAGAGATGGTCTTGCACTGGGTATCTGTAACGGTTTCCAGGCATTAATCAAGCTGGGACTTGTGCCAAACGGCTCCATTACCGGACAGAATGACCAGTCACCGACACTGACATTTAACACCATTAACCGCCATATCTCAAAAATGGTTTACACAAAGGTTGTATCCAATAAGAGCCCATGGCTTGCAAAGGCTGAATTAGGCGGTGTATATACAAACCCTGCTTCACACGGCGAAGGTCGTTTTGTAGCACCGAAGGAATGGTTAGATAAGCTGTTTGAAAACGGACAGGTAGCAACACAGTACTGCGATCTGGCAGGAAATGTTTCTATGGACGAAGAATGGAACGTCAACGGTTCTTATATGGCGATTGAAGGTATTACAAGCCCTGACGGAAGATGTCTTGGTAAAATGGCACATTCCGAAAGACGCGGTGATTCCGTTGCAATCAATATCTACGGCGAACAGGATTTGAAGATATTTGAATCCGGCGTGGAATATTTTAAGTAAATTATTCAAAGGGCAAAGAAATTGCAGCCCGATAAAGCTGTAAATAACGAGAAACAAGACCTTGCAGGGTGGGAAAATACTCTGCGAGGTCTTTTTCTTTGGCTGGGTGTCTGACTTTCATGGCAAAAAGTAGACATTGAAAGTAAAAAAGTAGACATTGGTAGTGGAAAAGTAGACATTCAAGATAAAAAAGTAGACATTGAAAGTGTGTTTTCGGAAAAAGGTAAAGAATTTTCTTTTTGTAAGGGAATTGTCACGTTCCTGTGGTAAGATAAAAATACAAAACAGGGGAAAGGTAGGTGGCGTGCAATGCAGAGCTTGCAAAATGTATTACACAGTCTTGCAAAAAGAAAAAAACAAGCGGGAAAAGTACCGGCAACGGCAGCAGCTGTGGCTGTATTTATAGCGGTCCTTGTGGTGAGTGCAGACGGTATTTCCGGTTATCAGAAGGCGGTCACAAAAAAGACATTTGGCGGCTGGTTTATAATGGAAAACAGCAGTGTGGGTACAAAGTCAGAAGAATTAAAAAACCATCCGTATCTGACAAGAAGCGGAACGGCCGTTAATACAGCTGTGTACACGGATTCAGTATTATCATCGACAGATATAAAAATAGGTTATATGGACAGTGAAGCGGTACAGCTTTCATCACTTACACTGATGAAAGGAGAAATGCCGCATAGCAAAGATGAAATTGCAGTGCAGCGGCATACGCTGGAAACGCTCGGATATTCCGAAGAACTCGGACAGACAATCACCGTTTTCTATTCGGATAAAAATAATAAGACGAGCATTTATGAGAAGCAGATAGAGCTTAGGGAATATAAGCTGACCGGGGTGCTGGAGGATTATGCATCATACTGGGATGGCGGAAGCTATATGCCGGTAATGCTGATTACGCAGGAAGAAGCAGAAAGCTATGAACAGACGGCATCAGTAACTACGTTATATGCGTTAAATGAGAACATTCACACAACGGATTACAGGCAGGTATATCAGGGGATGTATGCAGCATCGACTGCAGATACAAAGCTGATTTATAACAGTAAGGTATATGACAGTCATGGAACAGATTTTGGAAAAATGGCATCATATGCGGGGTGTTTTGCACTGGCTGCGGGAATCTTTGTGACAGCGGCGGTTATATGGACGTATCAGCGGGAACGGCAGGCAGCGTACCGGCAGTTTGACAGAATGGGTGTGTCTTTACTTTACCGGATACGGTATCAGTTTATAGAATTGTGTGTGCTGATGATACCGGCGGCGGTGGCAGGAACAGCAGCGGGGGTTGGTATTGTATGGCTGGTTTTGTGGATTTTATTACAGCGGCAGAACGCACAGGCACAGCTTACATTGACAGCCTTCGGCAGTGTGGCGGCATGGACAGCATGTTTTTGTATAATAACGGTTTTGTGGGGGCTGTTTGCAGCCCAAAAAGCCGGCAGGGAAAAACAAAAAAAGAAGCTGGCTGTGTGGACAATGCGGTACGGACAGCATGTTATAAAAGCGGGATTTACGGGTATTGTTGTGCTTGCGGTGCTTGTTTGCACACAAAAAATGTCGGCGGTACAGAAAGCATACATCCATGAAAAAAGACAGCCGGATTTAATAATTACACCGGACGGTATTATCGATGAAGGAAATTCAGATACAGCAAGTGAAAGCAGCGGCACAACATCTTCCGAGACGGTACTGGACGGGGAGAAGGTAATGATGGATTACAAATATGATACGGGGAAAATGCGTGTAATTCATGGCCTGCCGCAGTCACTGACGGCATATATCGGACAGATGTCCGGAATTGACAAAACAGATACCGCATTGGTGCAGAACTGGATGGTTCTGTATTATAAGACTAAAAATGATACTGAATTTTATAAGCAGTACGTCGAAGAAAACGGTCTGGAAAATTTTTTAAACAAGGGTGTTATGAAGTATGAAATGCCGGCATACAGCGGAACACGTACAATGACACATTTTGTTTTTAGTAAATTTAACGGAACGCGCAGTCTGGATTATTATGTGGCGGCAAACAGGGCAGTTTATGAGGAGCTGGAAGATTATATCGATGAAGAATACAGAGATTATGAAGCCTTTGAACGTGGAGAGCAGGCTGTACTGGTGATTCAGAAAGGGGCTGCCGGGGAATATGTGGACACCTGTAAGGCAGGTGATACACTATCGTCATCTTCGGACTACTTTTATTGGATGAATAATAATCACTCAAGTTATGCTGTATCGGAATTGTATCAGGAATGCGCGGATTATATGCAGAAAATGCGTTTTTCAACAGCAGAGTTTGATGCGGCAGAAGAAATCCTGTCAGATATGGATGACAAGCAGGAAGATGAAATCAGACAGGAAATTCAGGAACTTCCGGAAATGTTACAGGAAAAGATTTTATATAGATACCGTGATAGTAAAAATGTATATCAATCAGAAAATCCGATAACGGTGGCAGCAGTTGTCTATCTGGATGAAGAAAACGAAGCGGCATTTTATGAAAAATTTCCTATATTAAGGGAAATGAATGCACAGGAATACTGGATTATGCCGGAAAGTGTCGTTTATAACCGTTATCAGTTGTCTGCTAAAAGAATGTGTACGGTCATGGAAAAAGAATATGACCCGGAGCAGTATCGGGATTTAAGGGAAAATGTAGTAACGGTATCCTATGGTCTGTCAGCACTGTATCAGGCAGCTGATGAGGTGTTAAGGGCGTATCTGGATTCCTACGGCTATTCGTATGTGAGCCATTTTGAAGAAAACAACGTGTACAGGATACAATATCTCAATCAATTGTTTTTCTATGGTATTACAATCGCCGGGATTCTTTTACTGTATGGATTGATTCTGGTGGTATGGAGTCTGTTTTATCTGCAGGAGCAGAAAAAGAGGATGCGTCTTTTAATGGAACTTGGAATGGAGCGGAGTGCCATTTATACAGATGAAATGCAAAACTGTAGTCTGGCAACGGTGCCGGGGGCCGTCATGGCAGGCATTTTGTTTTATGCAGCAGGGACAGTGCAGGGCGGACCGGCGCTTGGAAGCTTACAGACCGCGGGAATTGCTGCGGCAGTTGCCGGTACAGGATTGTTGCTAACGGCGCTGATTTATGTCAGAATAGGGAAAAGCAGTCAGACAGGAGCAGATAAATGGAACAGGATACAAAAATAAAAATACTTGTCGTAGAAGATGACATTTCATTAAAGGATAGTCTGGTACGGCTGTTACAGAACAGGGATTTTTTGGTACAGGCAGTTGAAAATAAACAGCAGGCGGTGGAGCAGATAAAGAGCGGACAGCAGTATGACATTTATCTGCTGGATGTGTGGCTGCCGGACGGCAATGGGTTTGATATCTGTCATGAAATCCGGAAAATTTCACAGGCGATTGTGATGTTTCTGACTTCATGTGATGACGAGGAAAGTATCACAAAGGGACTGGATATCGGCGGAGATGATTACATTACAAAGCCATTTCGGGCAGCAGAACTGATTTCAAGGATTCATGCCAATCTGCGCAGGCTGGCAGTACCAGTTATGTCGGAAATGTCTGCCCTGCCACAGGTGCAGAACCGGCGCAAGATTCTGGTAAGCGGAGATATCCGGGCGGATTTTAAAAGAGCGGAAATATTTAAGGACGGACAACTGTTAAAGCTGACACCGTTAGAAGCACAGCTGTTAGAAATTTTTTTAAGAAATCCCGAAATTATTATTAAAAGAGGACAGTTCTTAGAAAAGCTGTGGGACGGACACGGCAATTTTGTGGAGGACAACACGCTGACGGTTTCGGTAAGCCGGTTAAAAAATAAACTGGGCGTGTATACAAAGGGAAAACAGCAATATATAGAAACAATCCGGGGATATGGCTACCGGTGGAATTTGAGGTGTGTAATTAGTGAAGAAGAAAGCAGCCGGGAGAGCGGACGGTAAAAATAAAATCGGTAAAAATGAAGTGAGAAAACGTGCAGCAGTGATGAATCTGACATGGCTTACGGTATGGCTTTTAAGCTTTGCGGGGATGGCGGTATTTTACGAATTAAAATGTCAGGCGGTCATTGGTGCTGTTTATCAGAGTAATCCGTCGGCGGGGATTTTAGTGACCCATCATATGTTTATGGCAAAGATAAATTATGAAAATCTCATTTCTGCGGCATCGGCGGTGTATGAAAGCGGTTACACGGAGCAGGGAATTTTCCGCCTGATGTGGTATGCGGGTGGAAAGGGCTTTCTGCTTGCGGGCATTGTGATACTGACTGTCATGGGATTTATTTCATGGTGGTATATAAAAAAGATTGGCGGCAGTGACGTTTATGCACGGCTGGAAAGCTGTGAAATGCAGGTAAAAAAATGCCGTGATGAACTGGAAATGGTACTGGGATATACCAAAAGAAAAGAAGAACAAGTACAGAAATTTACAGAAAATATCGCACACCAGATTAAGACACCGCTTGCGGGATTAAGTCTGTTACTTGATGTTATCCGGGAAGAAATTCCGCAGGAACAGACGATACAAAATGACATTGCGCAGTGCTTTTTACATGTGGAAAGAATCAAGGAATTTATCCGTCAGTTACTTACAATCAGCCGCATTGAAGCCGGAAAGGTGCGTTTTATAAAAGAGCCGGTCAGCATTTCAGGTCTGTTTGAAAATGTCAGACAGGCAGTACAGACAGACTGTAAACTGACCTTTGACTGTGCGGATAAGGATGCACAGATTTATGCAGACGGACAGTGGATTACGGAAGCATTGATTAATCTTGTGGAAAATGCCTGCCGTGCCGCACGGGCAGCACAACAGATGCAAGAACAGCCGGAGGTAAAAATAGTTGCCGTGGTGCATGCGGATAAGTGTGTTATTAAGGTAGTGGATAACGGAAACGGATTTGCGGACGGCGACACGGCACATTTATTTGACAGGTTTGAAACGCAGGGAGATTACGCATCGTTTCAGACAGGTATCGGCTTGAATCTTTCCAGGCTTGTGGTTGAAGCACACAGCGGGACGATACAGGCATATAACAGACAAGACGGGCAGGGCGCGGTTTTCAGGGTGGTACTGCCGCAGTTTGCATTAAAGCAGGGTAAAATCTAGTACCTGCGGAAAAGAGGAAATTATGGGAGAAATTTTACGGGCAGAAAATATTTCAAAGACCTATCAGGCGGGGCGTGTTGTCGTAAAGGCACTAAACCGGTGCAGTTTTACGGTAGAGCGTGGAGAATTTGTGGCGGTTGTCGGAAGAAGCGGTTCAGGAAAGTCTACCTTGCTTCGGATACTGGCGAGTTTTGATAAACCGGATGAAGGAAAGGTTTATGTGGAAGGTGAAGACATTTCGGGGCTGAAGGGGAAAAAGCTGGCACAGTTCCGGCAGGAAAAAATCGGGTTTATTTATCAGGACTACAGTCTTTTTCCGGAATATACGGCATATGAAAATGTACTGCTTCCGCTAAAGATTGCACACCAGGCGGTGGATAAGGAGCAGCTGGAGCGGCTCTTTGAAGAACTGGGAATTACGGACTGCAGGGAGCGGTATCCCGATGAAATGTCCGGCGGACAAAAACAGCGTGTGGCAATTGCAAGGGCGCTGGTTACAAGACCGGCGGTGCTTTTTGCCGATGAACCGACCGGAAATTTAGATGCAGAAAATGCAGAAAGCGTGGCGGCGATTTTATCAAGAGCGTCTATGCGGTACGGACAGACGATTGTCATGGTTACGCATGACAGGCAGATGGCAGATTATGCCGACAGAATACTTTCTATGGAAAATATTGTGGCGTGCATGAAATGATTGCATTTGACGGTATGGGTGTGTATAATGAAAATGTACAGCAATATATAGTAAATAATGGATATGCTATAAATGCATAGGCAATTGTTAAGAATCATTTGTAGATTTTTTTACTTTTGCGGAAGAAAACAAAGATGTAAGGAGGACAAGCGATGAGAGGTCATATGAAAAAATGTATCAGAAAAGTCGCCGCTGCGGTATTAAGTGCAGCACTTCTGGTTACATCGGAAAGTCCCGCATTTGCGCAAAACATACAGCAGACCGCGGTACCGGCAGATGTAATAACAGAGCAAAGCAGGCTGGAAGACGGCATTGCACAGACAGGTTATATTTCGGACAGCTTTTCTGAAAAAAGGCAGGAAGTACAAAAAGAGGATACAGAAGGACTGTTAAAATCAGCAGCAGAACAATTACCGGGACAATACCGGACGCAGCAGCTGCCGGCGGTCAGAAATCAGGGAGGTTATGGAACATGCTGGGCATTTTCAACGATTGCATGCATGGAAATCAATCTGATGAAAAAAGGTTACGGGGAAACGGATTTGTCGGAATTGCAACTGATTTATTTTGCAACGCATTCTGTGAAGGATAAGCTGGGCGGACTGACAGGTGATGATTACGTGTATACGGATACAGATATAAATTATCTGATGCGTGGCGGAAATTATGAGATGGCGGTTAATACGCTGTCAGACTGGCTTTCAGCGGCAAGTGAGGAAAGCGCACCGTATGAAACGGCAGCCGATGTACTGGATACAGGACTTTCGGATGAACTTGCTTATGCAGATGTGGCGCATTTACAGAATTATAGAAGCTATAATTTGCAGAATATGGAAGATGTAAAACAGGCTGTGATGGATTATGGTGCAGTCGGAATCAGTTATTATGCATATACATATTCAGGGTTTGCCAGCAATCAGTATTATAATGCAGATACAGCCGGATATTATTGTTATGACGAACAGACAACCAACCATGCAGTCACTGTTGTAGGCTGGGATGATGATTATCCGGCACAGAATTTCCCGACAGCACCGGAGGGAAATGGAGCATGGATAGTCCGTAACAGCTGGGGAAGTGATTTTGGCGAGGACGGATATTTTTATATTTCATATTATGATCAAAGTCTTTCCGGTTCAGCAGTGGCATTTGAAGCAGAACCTGCGGATAATTATGATAATAATTATCAATATGACGGAAGTGCATTTGCAATGATGACAGGAAAGCAGCAGTTTAAGGCGGCAAATGTATTTACCGCAAAAGCCAATGAGAATGGCACAGAGCAGATTGCGGCAGCATCTTTTGAGGTTATGGCAAAACAGATGGATTATACCGTCAGTATTTACACCGGTCTTACAGATGTGGACAATCCTGAAAGCGGCGAGTTAAAAGCACAAAAAAGCGGCTCTTTTTCAAGCGGCGACAAGGATAATCTTTTAAAGACGGTTGCGTTTGACGAACCGGTAACAGTAAATCAGGGAGAGATATTTTCAGTAGTAGCAGCATTTGCTGGTTCGGGCGGTCAGTCAGTTATGCTTTATTATGACTGTGCCAGAACATTAAACGGAATTCAGACCAATTGTGCTGCACAGCCGCATCAGAGTTATATTTATCTGAATGAATATTATGGCTGGAGTGACTATGGAAATACTAATAATACAAACTTCAGAATTAAGGCATTTACAAATAACGTTGCAGAACCGGACACAGCAGTAACGGCGGTGAAGTTAAATAAGCATGCATTGGAACTGAACTGGCAGCAGAGTGAGCAGCTTACGGCAGAGGTGCTGCCTGAAAATGCTGCCAATAAAAATGTAATTTGGACATCTTCGGACAGTGGTGTGGCAGAAGTGTCACAGGAAGGTGTGGTTACAGCCAAAGGTGCCGGAAGTGCGGTGATTACAGTTGAAACAGAAGACGGAAAAATGCAGGACAGCTGTACGGTTACAGTAAAGAAACCGATTACAGATATAAAGATTACAGGAACAGGAGAACTTAAAGCCGGAGATAAAGCGGCATTATCGGTTGTCATTCTTCCGCAGGATACAACAGATGATACAACTGTTGTGTGGACAAGCTCGGATACCAATATTGCAGCAGTTAATCAAAACGGTCTTGTCACGGCACTTTCAAAAGGAACGGTTACAATTACCGCAAAAGCAGGAACGCATACGGCAGAGCATACACTTGTAATAACGCAGGCAGCGCCAAAGCCGACGGAAAGTACAACGGAAGCTACAACAGAAGTGACAAAGCCGACGGAGAAGCCAACGGAAAGTACGACGGAAGCCACGACAGAAGCGCCAAAGCCGACATCAAAGCCAACGGAAAGTACAACGGAAGCTACGACAGAAGCGCCAAAACCGACACCAAAGCCAACGGAAAGTACGACGGAAGCTACGACAGAAGCGCCAAAGCCGACACAGAAGCCGACGGAAGCCACAACAGAAGCAACAAAACCAACAGAAAGTACGACAGAGGTGACAAAACCGTCTGAACAGCCGACGGAAAAGCCAACGCAGAAACCGGACACAGAACCGACAAAGCCTGACACAGAGGAAAAAGTTGTCTATGAAATGCGTCAGGATGCAGAGGGTGTATGGCACTATTATGCAAATGATGTGATTGCTGCAGACTATTGCGGCATGGCGTGCAATGAGTACGGCTGGTGGTACATTCAGAATGGTGATGTTAATTTTACATACACAGGTATGGCGTGTAACGAATACGGCTGGTGGTATTTTAATAACGGGCAGCTGGATCTGACATTTTACGGACTTGCGAATAATGAATATGGAACATGGTTCTATACAAACGGACAGTTAAACTTCGGATTTACGGGAATGCTGATACCGGATGACAGATGGCTCTATGTCCGGAATGGACAGGTGCTGACAGATTATACGGGAATGGCAGTGAATGAATACGGTTGGTGGTATTTTAAAGACGGACAGCTGGATTTTAGTTATACAGGTATGGCATGCAATGAGTATGGCTGGTGGTATTTTAATAACGGGCAGCTGAATCTGACATTTAACGGACTTGCGGATAATGAATATGGAACATGGTTCTATACAAACGGACAGTTAAACTTCGGATTTAC
>OGGA01000323.1_pt1 | contig 34897 bp, 18 predicted proteins | sample 1571041 | NCBI WGS metagenome assembly OGGA01 (sample SAMEA2582057, study PRJEB24529) | metagenome | biome: Human gut stool | place: China | collected 2011 | reverse complement strand
TGGCCAATTATCTGGACATCAATGTCATTCCGCAGATTAAACGTATCGAAGGAGTGGGAGACGTGATGGAGCTGGGCGATACATACAGTATGCGTATCTGGCTGAAACCGGAACGGATGGCACAATACGGACTGGTTCCGTCGGACATAACCGCCGTGTTGGGTGAGCAGAACATTGAAGCTCCTACCGGTTCACTGGGCGAGAGCTCGAAGAATGTTTTCCAGTTTACGATGAAATATCGCGGACGCCTCAAAAGCGTGGAAGAATTCCGGAACACGGTTGTCCGTTCGCGGGAAGACGGTTCGATACTTCGCCTGCAAGATGTGGCAGAGGTGGAACTGGGTACGATGACGTATAGCTTCCGCAGTGAGATGGACAGTCAGCCTGCCGTTCTTTATATGATATTCCAGACAGCTGGTTCCAATGCCACCGCTGTCAACAAAGAAATCACTACGCAGATAGAGCGGATGGAGAAGAATCTGCCGGAAGGAACGGAGTTCGTCACGATGATGAGTTCCAATGACTTCCTTTTCGCTTCCATACACAATGTGGTGGAGACGCTGATTATTGCCATCATTCTGGTCATCCTCGTGGTCTATTTCTTCTTGCAGGATCTGAAGAGTACGCTGATTCCCTCCATCTCTATCATTGTGTCGTTGGTGGGTACGTTTGCCTGTCTGGTGGCTGCGGGTTTCAGTCTGAACATCCTGACACTGTTTGCGCTGGTGCTTGCCATCGGTACGGTGGTGGATGATGCCATTGTGGTGGTGGAAGCCGTGCAATCCAAGTTCGATGCCGGATATAAGTCTGCCTATCTTGCCACGAAAGACGCAATGGGCGACGTGACGATGGCTATTGTCTCCTGTACCTGTGTATTTATGGCTGTGTTTATTCCTGTAACCTTCATGGGAGGTACTTCGGGCGTGTTCTATACACAATTCGGTATCACGATGGCAACTGCCGTAGGTATTTCGATGATTTCGGCTTTGACGCTCTGTCCCGCTTTGTGCGCCATCATGATGCGTCCGTCGGACGGAACCAAGAGTGCCAAGAGTATCAACGGACGGGTACGTGCAGCTTACAATGCTTCGTTCAATGCCGTATTGGGTAAATATAAAAGAGGTGTGATGTTCTTCATCCGCCATCGCTGGATGGTGTGGACTTCACTGACTGTTGCCGTTGCCTTGCTGGTTTACCTGATGAGTACCACTAAAACGGGACTTGTGCCGCAGGAAGACCAAGGTGTCATTATGGTGAATGTCAGCATTTCACCGGGAAGTACGCTCGAAGAAACCACGAAAGTGATGGACCGCTTGGAAAATATCCTGAAAGATACACCCGAAATAGAACACTACGCCCGCGTAGCAGGATACGGACTGATATCCGGTCAGGGAACTTCGTACGGTACGATTATTATCCGTCTGAAAGACTGGAGCGAACGAAAGGGTAAGGAGCATAGCTCGGATGCTGTGGTGTCTCGCCTCAACGGACAATTCCAGTCTATAAAGGAAGCACAGGTATTCAGCTTCCAGCCTGCCATGATTCCGGGTTACGGTATGGGTAACTCCCTCGAACTGAACCTTCAGGACATGACGGGTGGAGAATTGGCTACGTTCTATGAAGCGGCTATACAGTTCCTTGGTGCTCTGAACGAGCGTCCGGAGGTAGCGATGGCTTATACATCGTATGCTATCAACTTCCCGCAGATATCGGTGGAAGTGGACGCTGCCAAATGTAAGCGTGCAGGAATTTCGCCGAGTGCGGTGCTCGATGCGGTGGGCAGTTATTGCGGTGGCGCGTATATCTCCAACTATAACCAGTATGGTAAAGTATATCGTGTGATGATGCAGGCTTCGCCTGAATATCGTCTCGACGAGCAGGCGCTGAATAATATGTTTGTACGTAATGGTACGCAGATGGCTCCGGTGAGCCAGTTCGTGACGCTGAAGCAAGTGCTGGGACCGGAAACGGCCAACCGTTTCAATCTTTACAGCACCATCACCGCCAATGTGAATCCTGCCGACGGTTACTCTTCCGGCGAGGTGCAGAAAGTGATTGAAGAAGTGGCTGCGCAATCTTTGCCGGCAGGTTACGGATATGAATATGGTGGTATGGCACGCGAAGAAGCAAGTAGCGGCGGTGCGCAGACGGTTTTCATTTACGCCATCTGTATCTTCCTTATCTATCTGATTCTGGCCTGTCTTTACGAGAGTTTCCTCATACCGTTTGCCGTTATCTTCTCCGTGCCGTTCGGGCTGATGGGGTCGTTCCTTTTCGCCAAAATACTCGGGTTGGAGAATAATATCTATCTGCAGACAGGTGTGATTATGTTGATCGGTTTGCTGGCTAAGACAGCCATTCTGATTACGGAGTACGCCATAGAACGTCGCCGCAAGGGAATGGGTATTGTGGAGTCTGCCTACTCTGCCGCACAAGTCCGCTTGCGTCCTATCCTGATGACGGTGTTGACGATGATCTTCGGTATGCTTCCGCTGATGTTCTCTTCCGGTGCGGGTGCCAATGGCAATAGTTCGCTGGGTACGGGTGTTGTGGGCGGTATGGCTGTCGGGACACTGGCATTGCTCTTTGTCGTTCCGGTTTTCTACATCATCTTTGAGTTTTTGCAAGAGAAAATCCGTAAACCGATGGAAGAGGAACCAGATGTGCAGGTGCTTTTAGAGAAAGAAAAGAGTGAAGTTGAACGCGAACGTAAATAAATGAAAGAAAGAATGAAGAAGAATATCATCACATTAGTTGCCATCAGTCTGTCGTTGAGCGGTTGTGGCATCTATACCAAATACGAACCCGCCACTGTCGTTCCCGACGATCTTTACGGCGGGGAAGTGGTGACCGAAGACACTGCCGGTCTGGGTAATATGGACTGGCGGGAACTCTTCACCGACCCTTATTTGCAGTCTCTCATTGAAGTGGGATTGCAGACCAATACCGACTATCAGTCTGCCCAGCTCCGTGTGGAAGAAGCACAGGCCGTACTGATGTCCGCCAAACTTGCTTTTCTGCCCGCTTTTGCTCTTGCTCCGCAGGGAACAGTGAGCAGTTTCGATACGCAGAAGGCTACGCAGACTTATTCGTTGCCCGTTACTGCCAGTTGGGAGTTGGACGTTTTCGGGCGTATGCGCAACTCCAAGAAACAGGCGAAAGTGCTTTATGCTCAAAGCGAGGATTACCGTCAGGCAGTCCGTACGCAGTTGATAGCAGGTATCGCCAATACCTATTACACCCTGTTGATGCTGGACGAACAACTCGACATCTCCCGTCAGACGGAAGAGGCATGGAAAGAAACCGTTGCGTCCACCCGTGCATTAATGAATGCCGGATTGGCAAACGAATCGGCTGTGTCGCAGATGGAGGCGGCCTATTATCAGGTGCAGGGTTCGGTCCTCGATTTGCAGCAGCAGATCAATCAGGTGGAGAACAGTCTTGCCTTATTATTGGCGGAGACGCCACGCAACTATGAGCGTGGTGTATTGGCAAAGCAACAGTTTCCTGCCGACTTCTCGATAGGAATTCCTGTACGGATGCTTTCTTCCCGTCCGGATGTCCGTTCGGCAGAGCGGACGTTGGAAGCGGCGTTCTATGGCACCAATGCGGCACGTTCGGCTTTCTATCCTTCCATCACTTTGAGCGGGAGTGCCGGATGGACAAACTCCGCCGGGGCGATGATTATCAATCCGGGTAAGTTTCTCGCGTCGGCGGTAGGTTCGCTTACGCAGCCGCTCTTTAACAGAGGACAGGTGGTGGCACAATACCGCATTGCCCGTGCGCAACAGGAAGAAGCGGCGCTCGGTTTTCAGCAAACGTTGCTCAATGCCGGTAGTGAGGTGAATGATGCGTTGATTGCCTATCAAACCAGTCAGGGAAAAAGAATCTTGTTGGATAAACAGATCACTTCCCTGCAAACGGCTTTGCGAAGCACTACTCTGTTGATGGAGCATGGTAATACAACCTATCTGGAAGTGCTTACCTCCCGGCAGTCGTTGCTTAGTGCGCAACTCTCGCAGACGGCCAATCATTTTACTGAAATACAAAGTTTAATTAACCTATACCGTGCTTTAGGAGGAGGTCAGGAATAAACTGTATCATACTCTCTGTTTTTTAATTTAATGAAAGAAGGGCTGCCGGAGAAGTGATTCTGTGGCAGCCCGTTTGTTAATCGGTCAATATCGGTCAATATGCGGCGAATTGGCTTGCAGCCGGAAACTTCAGCCAGCATAAAGAATAATGATGGTATTATTTACCAGCCAGACCTTTCTTTTTTCTTTCTTTATATTGACTGGGTGTTTCCCCGGTATATTGCTTGAAAGCCGTACTGAAATAACTCGGAGTGGTAAACCCGGTTTTCTCTGCAATTTCAGAGAAGGGCATATCCGTGCCGGATATCAATGTAATAGCTTTTTCTATACGGAGCTTACTGATATACTCGTTCGCTCCCATGCCTGTAAGTGCTTTCAGTTTGTTATAAAGCGAAGAACGGCCCAATCCTACTTCCTGGCAGATAAACTGAATGCCCAGATTGGAATTTTCTATATTTTCCTGGATGATACTATTCAGTTTAATCAGGAATGTTTCGTCTGTCAGGCTGATGGTGCTTTCTTCCGGTGTGGGGATTAATCCTGCATTCAGATACCTTTTCTTGGTATATTCCCGGTTTTTCAACCGGTTGCGGATAAGTTCCATTAGCATTTCCACTTCGAAAGGTTTGCTTAAATAGCCGTCCGCTCCATTCTTGTAACCGCTTATTTGGCTTTGCCTGTCATCTCTGGCAGTTAGCAGAATGACTGGGATGTGACTGATATTGATATCCTCTTTAATCGTTTTACAAAGTTTATACCCGTTCATCCGAGGCATCATCACGTCACTGACTATAATATCAGGGACATGGCTTCTGACCAGTTGAAGGGCTTCCACCCCGTCTCCGGCGATAATTATCCGTTTGAAGTATCCTTCGAACGTTCTTTTCAGAAAGTCTGTCATATCCGGATTGTCATCCACTACGAGAATAGTGTATGGAGTGGTGTCGAATACCTCTTTCGCGGACGGCTGCCCGCTGTTATCATCCATCATCAACTCGTTCAGATAAGCTTTTGGCTCGCAGATGATTTCTTCCGGTTCCTGCCTCAACGGCAACTCAAAGAAAAAGCTGGCTCCGGTTTCTTCATTATCCTGTGCGCCGATAGAGCCGCCGTGCAGTTCCACCAGAATCTTGGAGTAAGACAAGCCGATTCCTGTTCCGCTCTGTTCTCCCGTTCCCTGGTAGAAGCGGGTAAAGAGCTTGTGCGTATCCACTTGTTTCAGTCCGCATCCCTGGTCGATGATGGAGATACGCACCCGGTTTTCTTCAGGCAGCAGTTCCGAAGCAATCGTTATTTCCGTGTCCTGCGGACTGTGTTTCAAAGCATTGATAAGCAGGTTACTTAGGATAATCTCGCATTTGTCCTTATCGAAACTGACTTTCTCTATCCGTGGGTCGAGCTGATAGCGGATATGCACATTCTTTGCTTCCCCCTCACTGATAAAATCCTGCGAAACGTGTTCAATCCATTGATTGAGCGGATGAGGCTGAATTTGCAGTTTACTCTCCCCTACTTCCATTTTCCGCACGTCGAGCACCATATTAATCAAGTTCTTCATTCGTTGTGCCTGCCGGTAGATGGCTTTTAACGGCAGATATTGGCTGTCTCCGGAAGAGAGCGACTTCAAAATCTGATTGAGTGGCGCATGAATAAGCGTCAGCGGAGTCCGTAGTTCGTGGCTGATATTGATAAGAAAACGTACCTTTTCCTCGTACATCTGTTTCTCATGCTCTTTCATCGCCCATTTCAGTTTTTCCTGATTACGTTTCAATGTTCTGCGGAAAGTTTCGATGATTATGGTGGCAATGAGAATGGTGCAACCGAGAATGAACCACCACGTGCGATACCATGGCGGGAGTACGGTTAGTTCTAGTATTTTCTGGTTGGGAATCCAGCTGCCGTCTTTCGCTGTGCATGAAGCCATAATTTTGTAATTGCCCGGTGGTAACGACCGGATTACCAATTCCGGCTGGTACGATTCGATATACTGGTCGTTCAGCCCCTCTATCCGATAGCGGTAGACTTTCTTACGGAAGATATCCTCTTCTTTCGACATGATTCGGATGGTGATATTGCTGTCCCATGGGACAGAGATTGCTGCCGGATGACTATATAGCTTGTTCTGTGCAGGCTCACCATTGATGATAATATCCAACAGTTGCAGTTCCGGCATTTCCGATGTATTCAGCAGCAGCTGGCCGTCAATGCGCAGCATACCCTTTACACCGCCGATATAGACATCCCCCTCATTGTTTACCAACCGGGCGTTGGGCAGATATTCGTTTTGGATAGCTCCGTTCGACTCTCCGAAGAGAACGAACTTCTGTTCCTGTATAAGCCAGGCGAAAAGCAGATTATCCGCACCTATCCATACTTTGCCCCTCTGGTCGCATTGCACCATGTTGACTTCGGTAAACAGGTTGGTAAGGATGTGCGTCTGCTTTTGGGAAACGGGGTTGTAGTGGATAAGGCCGAAATTGCTTCCTATCCAGAAATCGCCGTGCTCGTCGTGTGACGCCGAACTGATTACGGTATCCTGATAACATTCGAAGGTTGTTTGCAGCAAGGAATCCCCATCGTGCAGTTCGTAGATATGTTTGAAATCGTTGATGTAAGTCCGGTTGTTCTCGTGCTTGAAGGGGACGAGCGTGCCGACAATACTTTTCCCTTCTTCTCCGGTGACCTTGTCGAATTTCTTTTCTTTCAGGTGATACTGGTAGACATGGTCGCCCAGTAATAACACGGTGTTGGGGGTGTTCTGATATAAGTTGACCGATTTTCCCCGGTTGCAAAGTTGTGTCGTAGTTTCTTTGTCGACAATGGTAAAAGGCTGTTTCTCCCCGGTTGCGGGGTTGAATATGAATACTCCTTTGGAGAAAAGGGAAATCAGTAGTTTTCCGGGAGTGAATCCGCTGATAAACGCTATTTTATCGTTCCAGGTAGAAAGATAATGGGTGAATTTCTCGGTACGCGGGTTAAAGAGGTTGATACCGCCGCCGTCCGTACCAATCCAGATACTGTCGGTCGATTGGCGGTAAAGGCTTCGCACGGTGCTGTTGCTTAGTCCGCGGTCGTTGCCGGGGACTACGTCGGTGTAGGTTTTCATGAACACTTCCCGGATGCTGATTAATCCGTTGCAGGTGCTTCCTGCCCATATATTGTTATTGTGGTCGTTGTGCAGGCAGAGAATGGAGTTGGCGGGGAGAGAGTAGTTTTCACGTCCCGGGATATATTCCAGTTGGGAGATTTCCCCGGTTTCGGAGGTGAGGATATTGATTCCGCCGCCATCTGTTCCTATCCACAGTTGCCCTTCCCTTTCGGCGAGGCTTAGGACGATGTCGTTGCTAAGGGCGGAGTTGCGGGTGGAGTACGAAGCCAGTAGTTTGCCGTCGTATGAGTAGCAACGAAGTCCGCCGCTGTAAGGGGCAATCCATATTCTTTTCCGGCTGTCGGTCATCATGGTGGTAATTTCCGGCCCGCAGTCGAAAGGGGGCCGTCTGTGCTCTCCGGTATGCAGGTCTACGAGGTATATGCCTGTCCAACGGCTGAAACAAAGCAACGTCTTTGAATCCCACATACTGAGAGCGTTGATTTTAAAAGAGTTGGCGTTGAAATATTGCAGAAGCCGGAGAGAAGAATCGTTATAACTATATTTGTAAATCCTGTCCTTGCCGCCAAAGAGGATTCCGTCCGGGACAAGGCAGAAGGAATAGGCGGTGATATTCTTCCCGTCCTCGTCCGTGGGGAACGTGAAGTCGTTGCTCTGCTGTTGGTAGCGGGCAATACCTTTTTCAGTCAGTACCCAGATGTTGTGTTGCTTGTCTTCGGCAATCTGATAAATCAGGTTGTGGAGAAGCGAGTTCGGGTCGTTTGCCTGGTGTTTGTATCTTTTCAGTTCGTGCCCGTCGAACTTTCCCAGTCCCGATTTGGTACCTATCCATACGAAACCTTGCTCATCCCGGAGAATACAGCGCACGTTGGAAGGCAGCCCTTCTTTCAGAGAGATTTGTTTAAAGTAATAGTGTTCTGCCCGGAGAGGGAGAACACCGACTAACTGTATGATAAAGAAAAGGCTTGACAGAACAGCGTATTTGGTTTTCATGTAAAGCAGGTTTGTTTATGAGGACAGATGCCTTCTTTATAATACGGCTAACTTGTCCCCTTTTAAGGTGATTTCGTATTTTTTCCCTTTTACGGTCTTGAACTTGAGCGTCTTGTCTCCGTATCTTACGTTACAGGGGATTCCGGATTTGGAATGGATGATAGCTTTCTCCAGTTGTCCCTCTTTCCAGGAGATGGAAACCTCAAAATTTCCTTTGGCGCAGATTCCGCTTATTGAGCCGTTTGCCCATGCATCCGGCAAAGCGGGAAGAAGTTGGATGAATCCCATGTGGCTTTGCAATAACATCTCGGTTATTCCTGCCGTACCGCCGAAGTTTCCGTCTATCTGGAAAGGCGCATGGGTATCCCAGAGGTTGTCCAGTGTACCGTTTTTCAATAAGTTGCCGTATAGTTTATACGCATGGTTTCCGTCTTGCAGTCGTGCCCATTGGTTGAGCTTCCAACCCATGCTCCAACCGGTAGCGCCGTCTCCGCGATGTTCCAGTACCACTCTGGCTGCCTGTGCAAGTTCGGGGGTAGTCACGGGAGAGATGGTATGCCCCGGATGCAATCCGAACAGGTGGTTGACGTGGCGGTGTTCATCTTTCGGGTCGTCTATGTCGGTAGACCATTCCAACAACTGACCGTAGCGTCCTATACGGTACGGAACCAGTTTGGTCAGTACGTTTTCCCATTGTTTGCGTTCTTTGGCGTCCGTTCCGAGCACCTTGCTTGCCTGGATGGCGTCCAGTAATATTTCACGTACTACGGCATGCGCGAAAGTGACTCCCTCGTCCACCGGGCCGTGTTCGGGAGAAGTGGAAGGAGCGGCGGTGTAAGTCCCGTCGGGCTTGTGCCACAAGTGGTCTACCGCAAACTGTGCGCTGCTTTTGATAAGGTCGTAGCCGATTTCCTTTAAGAATTTCGTGTCACGGGTATAATCATAATACTCCCATATATGCGTTGCCAGCCACGGACCGGCGGTAGGATTCAGGTTCCATGCCATAGATTTGCTGGATAAGGGAGCTGTGAATCCGAAGATATTGGCAGAGATGGATGCTGTCCATCCGCGGGCGTTGAAATAGGCTTGTGCTGTCTTCTCGCCGGGTTTTACCAAGCTGCGTATAAAGTCAATCAAAGGCCATGTACATTCAGAGAGATTGGTGGGGCACGCAGGCCAGTAATTCATTTGAATGTTGATGTTATTGTGGTAATCTACCCGCCACGGGCCGTCGGTATTGTTGTGCCACAATCCTTGCAGGTTGGCTGGCATGTTGCCGGGGCGCGAACTGGCTATGAGCAGATAGCGTCCGAACTGATAGTACAATTGTTCGAGCTGATAGTCCGGCACGCCTTTCTTATAGCTAGCCAGTCGTTTGTAGGTCGGCAGGTTGGGAGTGCCGATTTCCGGATTGATTTCAAAACGTACCCGATTGAACAGCACGGTATAATCGGCTTCGTGATTACGATAAAGCTCGTCATAACCTTTTTTCAGGGCATTGTCCATCATAGCCAGAGTCGTTTGTGACGGGTCGTTGCCGACGTAGGCTTTCGGGTCTTTGAAGTCTGGGGCAAAGTTCATCTTATAATCGGTATCTGCCGTAAGCAGGAATACCACTTCGTCAGCATCCTTCACAATAATCCGGTCGTTTTCTGCTTTCAGTGTTCCCCCTTTGTGGATAGCTTTGATTCGGAAAGCGAATTTCATTCCGTTGTTATTGAGAACGCCGGTATATACTAATCCGTCGTTTCCATCTGCTTCCAGATGGCTTTTTGCTTCGTTGTTGGGACAATAGCTAAGTACAAGATTCTGTTTTCCGCCTTTGTCGGCAGTAAACTTCATGACCATAACGCTGTCTGGATAGGATATGAAGTATTTACGTTGATACCGTATCCCGTCTTTGTAAAATTGCACCACAGCCATCGCCGAATCCAACGACAGGATGCGGCGGTAATTGCTCATATTGATTTCGCTGAGTCCGGTTTCCACATAAAGCTCTCCCATCGTGGTAAAAGCACCGAAGCGGAACGGAGTCTCGTCTTTTTCTTCATAAGCTCCCAGCCCGTTGAAGTTTTCCTGCGTGAGATACCCCGCCTTTTTAGAATCCCCGTCCAGGAAAGCCTGCCGGATTTCTTTCAGTACACCTGACGACTGTTTGTTTACGTTCCAATAATACTCGGTGCCTTTGGCGGTATTCGGCCCCCCTTTCCAGAGAGTTTTTTCATTCAGTGTGATTCGTTCTGCGGATATGGAGCCCATGATATTCGCTCCCAGGCTGCCATTCCCGATAGGTAGCGAACGGCTTTCCCATGCTTTGTCCGGATTCGCCCCTGTGCCGTTGGCACGTAGCCAGATAGCTTGTCCATCGAGATTGTTGGGAGTGTCGAACCATACGGAAAGCCCTTGAGTATAATCCACCGTCTCTATGGACGCTGCGGAAAGAGAAAAAAGTGTGCAAAGAATAAGAGGGCAGAGTTTTTTCATAATATGTGTTGTTTAAAGGAATGTGAGATACAAAGGTACTTGTTTTTTAAGATTCTGTCTAGCGGGTTGGTTTCAATTTTTACCAATAGGCTTTTAAAAATCGCTAAAAGTGCTTCTTTGTGGGTTTGGTAAGATGTTTCTAATGAAGAACCGGGTCTGGTTTACATTCAGTATATCCAATTTTCAAAGAAAAACACTCCGACGGATGATGTCCGGTCTGGAGATAAATACTACCTTTGTTTCCTATATAAAAACAAGTATGTATCTGACAGGTATGAGCCGGGAAGAATTATATGCCGAAGCATATAAGGACCTCATTGCAATATCGACCCCAATGAACATGTTTATAGATAAGGTGTGTAAGAAAGCAACGATGATGAGTCCATTTTGATCTATTGTTTCTTGCAGTACTCATGGAAGAGTATCAGGGCAGAGAACATTTTTAAAATCATTTGTTTGTGAAAGTAGCGGAAAGAGCGTATCTTTGTTTGCACTGATAAAAAGTGAACTCATAAATACACCGGATTATGGAATATGTATCATCAGAAAGAAAGTTGCTGCCATACGGCATGATGAACTTTGCGGATATTCGTCTTGATAATTATTATTACGTGGATAAAACCTCGTTCATCCCTGTAATAGAACAATCGGACAGATTCTTCTTTTTCATCCGCCCGCGCCGGTTCGGCAAGAGCCTTACGCTGAACATGTTGCAACACTATTATGATGTGCGTACACGTGACAAGTTCGATGCCCTGTTTGGCGACCTCTATATCGGAAAGCATCCCACACGAGACCGTAACAGTTATCTGGTGCTGTATCTCAATTTCTCAGGAATTAGTGGAGAGTTGCATAACTACCGTCAAGGGTTGGATGCACATTGCAATACCAGCTTCGATTATTTCTGTGATATTTATGCAGAATACCTGCCGAAAGGCATTAAGGAAGTCTTGAATGAAAAAGCAGGAGCTGTTGAGCAGTTGGATTATCTATATCATCAGTGTGAACTTGCCGGGCAGCAAATATATCTTTTCATTGACGAATATGACCACTTCACCAATGCCATCCTCTCGGATGCCGAAAGCATTCACCGATATACGGAAGAGACCCACAAGGAAGGCTACCTGCGCGCCTTCTTCAATAGGGTGAAAGCCGGAACCTATTCCAGCATCAAGCGTTGCTTCATCACCGGAGTGAGTCCCGTCACGATGGATGACCTCACCAGTGGATTTAATATTGGCACCAACTATTCCCTCACACCGAAATTCAACGCAATGATGGGTTTCACCGAGGACGAAGTCCGCGAAATGCTGACTTATTATTCTACTAAAGCTCCATTCCATCACACTGTAGATGAGTTGATAGAACTTATGAAACCGTGGTATGACAACTATTGCTTTGCGCAGGAGTGTTATGATCAGCCAACCTTGTACAACTCCAATATGGTACTCTATTTCGTTAAGAACTATATTGATAATAACGGAAAGGCACCGCGAAATATGATAGAAAGTAACATTCGTATCGATTACGAGAAGCTGCGTATGCTTATCCGCAAGGATAAAGAGTTTGCGCACGATGCCTCCATTATCCAGACTTTAGTGAGCCAGGGATACATCACCGGCGAGTTGAAAGACGGTTTCCCAGCTGCCAACATTGTAGATTCCGATAATTTCGTGAGCCTGCTCTATTACTTCGGCATGCTCACCGTGAGCGGAACGTACAAAGGTAAGACCAAACTTATCATCCCCAACCAAGTGGTACGTGAACAACTCTATACTTATCTGTTGAATACATACAATGAAGCCGACCTCAGTTTCAGCAACCATGAAAAAGATGAGTTATCCTCTGCTTTGGCTTACGATGGCGCATGGCAATCTTACTTCAACTACATCGCCGATTGCCTGAAACGCTACGCCTCTCAGCGCGACAAGCAGAAAGGAGAATCCTTCGTACATGGCTTCACTCTTGCCATGACAGCGCAAAACCGTTTCTACCGTCCCATTTCTGAAGCAGACACGCAATCCGGATATGTTGACATTTTCCTGTCTCCCATGCTGGAGATTTACCCTGACATGAGCCATAGCTACATCATCGAGCTGAAGTATGCCAGATACAAAGACCCCGAAAGCCGGGTGGAGGAATTGCGGGCGGAAGCTATTGCCCAGGCCAACCGCTATGCTGACACCGACAGGGTGAAGAACGCTATTGGCACTACGCAACTACACAAGATTGTGGTAGTGTATAAAGGTATGGAAATGAGAGTTTGCGAGGAGGTAAATTCTTGAGATACAGCATTCGATAGCTGTTAATTATCAGGAAAAGAAGTAGAGAGCTTATAAAGTAATATTCATTTCGGTATAGTACTGAATCATTACAGTATCGAATAAATTTCCCCACTGGATATTTATTTTCCATCTTTCCATCTCCCCTTTCACCTTTTCTCTGTCTCTTCGATGAGTAAAGAGTTTGCGGGTGAAGTGCAACCACTTCACCATCTCTTCACCTGTGGCGATTAGTTTCAAAAATTGTTTCAAGGCTTGAAACAATCCGTTTCTCGGTGTGAAACACTTCGTTTCAAGCAGTGAAACACTTTGTTTCCAGGCGTGAAACTTTTAGTTTCAAATAGGGTTGAAACTAATTACGAAATAGCTTTACTAATCTTTCTCTGATGGTGGAATCAGAGAGTAGAAATTTGATTCGATTATGAACTTGTTCAAACACCGACTTTTGCCCATGTGATGAATCTATATACCCTGCTTGTTGGACATATATATTCAGCGTGGTGAGTATATATACCTACTACGCTGGATATATAGATCCATCAGCTAATTTGAAAGAACTGAATGCGCTGAAAGCACTCTACCTTGTTTGCAGTATCTTTCTGCGAGGGACGTCTTTTTTCGCTTTCAGCCGCTATTTCCTTCTATCAAGGCGTTTGCAGACAAAATTGAAACGGATGGAACCGGATTATAACATGAATATTCAATAAGAGGGCTTTGGTAAGGTTAGAACCGGATAGTTGGATATTGTAATCATTGTCTTTTTGTGATAAGAACCATTTCTCCGATGGAACGGGTTGATTTGGTGAAAAGTGAATATTTAATGGCTATTTTTAAAATACCTCTTTTTAAAAGCTACTCTACCTTTGTGACAAGAATGTTAGTTGGAAAAGCTATCTCGGCTCTTCATTCTTAAATCTGATGTCTATGAGACTTATTTTGTTAGCTAATGAATATATGAATCTTTATTATTAAATGTAGTATTATGAAAAAAAAGAGGCTTATGAAAAAACAAGGCTGCTTTGTTGTTCTTATGATGATGCTCTTGCTATTTCCTTCAGGAGCGTTTGCACAGCAACAAATGATTAAAGGACAAGTGGTAGATGATAAGGGGGAAACCATTATTGGAGCTACGGTCATGGTAAAAGGGGCAAAAGAAGGTACTTTGACCGACATTGACGGTAACTTTTCTGTCAAAGGTAAAATTGGCAATACCTTAACCATCTCTTACGTGGGTTATTCTCCCCTCGAAGTAAAAGTGACAAAACTTGAAGGCAACCGCTTCGTATTGCGGGAAGATTCAAAACTTCTTGATGAGGTTGTTGTAGTGGGTATGGACAAGCAGAAACGTAGCACCATTACGGCTGCTGTGTCTACTGTAAAGTCCGACGCTATTGTCAACCGCCCTATTACCGACTTGACAAGTGCCCTGCAAGGTAACGTAGCCGGTTTGAATTTTGATACAGATGCAGTATCCGGTGGTGTTGGTGGTGAAACTGGTGCTGAAATTAAATTCAATATCCGTGGTGCAGGTTCTATTAATGGAAGTGAACCATACGTGTTGGTAGATGGAGTGGAACAGAGTCTTCAGAATGTAAATCCGAATGATATCGAATCAATCAGTGTATTGAAAGACGCCTCTGCAGCGGCTGTATATGGTGCGCGCGCTGCTTATGGTGTAGTATTGGTTACTACGAAAAGCGGTCGGAAAGAAAAGGCACAGGTCACTTATCGTGGAACGGTCGGGTTCAGTTCACCTATTAATATGCCGGATCAGATGAACTCTATTCAGTATGCTAATTACATAAATGAAATGGCTGCCAATGGAGGTAATAAGCAGATAATTTCTGATGATCTTATTAAGAAGATGGAGGGGTTCATGCAAAATCCTTATTCGGCAGAGTTTCCGGGTATAAATGCGAATGCACTCGGGACAGATTGGGCATCTTCGAGAGATGCAGTATATGCAAATACAGACTGGTTCGATTTCTATTTTAAAGATGCTGCTATCCGTCATTCACACAATCTGAATGTAACGGGAGGTTCGGATAAGTTCAACTATTATGTAGGGCTAGGATACACTTATCAGGAAGGCCTGCTTGACCAGGTAGACGATAATCTGAGTAAATACAATGTAAATACGAAACTCCAGATTAAGGCTAATGACTGGCTGAAATTCAATTTTAACAATAATATAACGTTGAATATTATTAAGCGTCCGATGCCAAACCAGCTTATTTTCTACGCACGCGTTGGACAATCAATTCCGAATGCTCCGACGCATTATCCGATTGAATCCCAATATAATGACGCTACGGAACTTCGTAATATGAAGGAATCGCATTATGTACAGAATCGTATTTCGGATGCAATGTCTTTTTCTGCTACTGTTACTCCGTTGAAAGGATGGGATATAGTGGGAGAAATGAAAGTCCGTTTTGATGTGGAAGACAATAGTTTCAAGCGTGGATTTCCTACTTATGAAAAACCTGACGGAAGATTAGTCATGAATGTAGGTACAGATCAAGGGTATGCGTATCCGGGAATGAGTTACCTCAACTCGAAATGGGGTTCTTATACCCATGGCAATGCTTTTAATTATTATCTTTCTCCCAATGTGTCTTCATCTTATACTCATCAATGGGGAAGTCATTTCTTTAAGGCTATGGCAGGTTTCCAGATGGAATTACAGGAAAACTCCAGCGACTATACTTATAAAGACGGTCTTCTAACTGACGACATTTATTCTTTTGCCAGTGCCAATGGTATGTTATATGCGGGAGATGACCGTACGCATTGGGCTACGATGGGTATGTATGCCAAGTTGAACTGGAACTATAAGGAGACATATTTTCTGGAATTTAGTGGGCGTTATGATGGCTCTTCCCGTTTTGCACCGGGAAATCGTTGGGGATTCTTCCCTTCTTTCTCTGCCGGTTATGATATAGCCCATACGGACTATTTTAAGAATTGGAATCTTCCATTCTCCCAACTGAAAATACGTGTTTCTTATGGACGCTTGGGTAATCAAAATACGAAAGGACTTTATGATTATCTTGGGCTAGTGGATTTGTCGGCTGGTTCATCCAATGCCTGGCTGTTGCCGGGAGTGAATGCCACTCCTTCCAAAGGAGTAATTGTCAATACACCTAAGATGGTCAGCCCTTATATTACGTGGGAGAAAGTGGATAATGCCAATCTTGGTATCGACTTGATGTTACTGAACGACCGGCTTTCTGTTACTGCCGATATTTATCAGCGTACAACACATGACATGATTGGCCCGGCTGAGGCTATTCCGGCTATCGGGGGTATTAGTGATGATAATGCGGCAAAGGTAAATAATGCTACGCTACGAAATCGTGGTTGGGAATTGTCTGTACAGTGGCAGGATAAATTGAAATGTGGTTTTAGCTACGGTGTCGGATTCAATGTGTTCAACTATAAGGCGGTAGTTACAAAATATAATAACCCGGAAGGACTGCTTTTCAACAACCATACCGGCTTACCGGGGAATAAAGGATATTATGAAGGAATGGATTTGGGTGAAATATGGGGATATCAGGCAGATGACCTTTTTATGAGCAATCGAGAAGTGGATGAATACCTCAAGAAGGTGGACCTTAGCTTTTTCAAATCAAGCGACAGGTGGCAGCGTGGTGACGTGAAATACATTGATTCTGATGGTAATGGAAAAGTAGATCCGGGTAAAGGTACATTGGCAGATCATGGTGACCTGAAGAAGATCGGCAATGCTACTCCTAAATATTCTTTCGGTATCAACTTGAATGCAGGATACAAAGGATTTGAAGTGTCAGCTCTCTTTCAGGGAGTGGCTAAGAGACAATTCGCGATGGCAGGTGCCCAGTATCTTTATGGTGCAAACTGCTATTTCAAAGAACATCTTGATTATTTCAGCGCCCAGAATCCCGGCGGATATTTACCGCGCTTGGTTGACTCTAGTACTAAAGACTATGAAGCGAATGCAGGCTATAATACAACTCGTTATTTATTGAATGCGGCTTATATGCGTCTGAAAAATTTGACGGTTTCTTATAACTTTAAACCTCAATTGGTGAAGAATATGGGTCTGAGTGGCTTGAAAGTATATTTCACTTGCGACAACTTATTCACTGTCACTAAGTTGCCGAAACAATTTGATCCCGAAACAATCAATCAGGTGAACTGGATAGTTGGTGGTAGCAATGCTGCCGCTCCGGGACTTACTTCACCCTTGACTCAAAATGGTAATGGTAGAGTATATCCGATGAACCGGAATTTTGTATTTGGAATTGATGTCACATTTTAATTAGAGAGGAACTATCATGAAAAAGAAAATAATTATCCTGACAGCCTTCATGGGGCTGCTATTGTCGGCCTGTTCTGATTTTCTAGATCGGAAACCATTGACGCAGCCTGAAGATAAAGGCTTTTTAGTAGGTCGGGAACAGCTGGAGAACTACATTAATGGTTTATATAGCGCATTGCCGACACCCACTCAATTTGGTATGAGTGTCAGAGGAGAAGAAGTGAATAGTGACAACATTTTGGCAGAGAAGTATGACAAACGCCTGAATGGTGAGAATAATCAGTTCAGCGGTGCTACTGACTGGGAGAAGGGTTATCAAAATTTGCGTAATGTCAACTATTTCTTCTATCATTATGAGGTTCCGGAGAACTTGGAAACAGATGAAGTTCTTTCACTCAGGGGAGAAGCTTATTTCTTACGTGCATATTGGCACTTCTATTTGCTTACCCGCTTTGGAGATATACCTATTATGGATGATTTTTGGGATGGAAACGCGACATTGGAAGGTTTGCAGATTCCGGCTTCGAAACGTTCGGATGTTGCCCGGTTTATATTAAGCGACTTGAAGGCTGCTATCGGTGAGATTCCCGAAGCAAAGGCAAGTCTGTTTCCCCGTAGCAAATATTCGGGATTACGTATTAACAAAGAGGCGGCTGCTATTTTGGCTATGAGAGTGGCGCTTTATGAAGGCTCATGGGAAAAATACCATAAAGGGACTGATTTTGCTAAGGAAGATAATTCTGCCGAGTTCTTTCAAGAAGTATTGAACTGGGGTGACCAGCAACTTTTTCCTGCAGGTTTGGCTTTGAATACAAAGGAAACTGATGATGAGGCTGTTAATCCGGAAGATGCGTTTGCACACTTATTTAATAAAGGGGATTATTCCCAAATTTCGGAAGCGGTATTCTGGAAGAAATATTCCGTGGATGGTGGTGTATATCATGTGTTAGGCCAATTGCTTGCCGGAGGAGTGATAGATAACCAGGGACCTGCAGGATTATCAAAATCATTGGTCGACAATTATTTGAATGCAGATGGTTCTTTTATTAATCCGGAGGATGAAAAGTATAAAAATTTCAATCAGATGTTCGAAGGCCGTGATGGGCGACTTATTGCCACTGTGATGCATACGGGATCCAAATTTCGTTCGGCAGCCGGATCGAAAGCTGCTAAACCAATGAATGTGAAAGCTTATGATGCTACTGGCACTGAAGAAGAAATGAAAGAAAAAAATGCTGATATTGTTCGTCCGAACTTGACTGGTGATGGTAAATACAAAAGTGTTACGGGATTCCATATTAATTTGGGTATTGACACAGCTTATGTAGAGGGAAACTGTGAAACGGGTATTATTTTATTCCGGTATGCGGAAGGATTGCTCTGTTATGCGGAAGCTGCGGCAGAATTGGAAGGCAAATGGAACGACGCTGTATTGAATAAAACATTAAAACCACTGCGCGAAAGGGCAGGTGTGACATGGGTAGAGCCGAAAGCTGATCCTAATTTCCCATTTACCGGCCTTACTCCTTTGTTGCAGGAAATTCGCCGTGAACGACGTTCGGAACTGGCTCTTCAGGGATTCCGTCTGGACGATTTGATGCGTTGGGCAGAAGCCGGAACATTGAAAGGTATGAAAGGACGTGGCAGAGGTGCTTATTTGGGTGAAGACGGTATCCTGTATCAAAGTTACTCGCCCAAAGATCATGAGACATTGAAGTCTGTATTGGTAGATAATGACAAATGGATGGATCCGTTGCAACAATATTTGCCGAATGGATATCTCTTTAATTTGAACCGGGATTATTTATTGCCGATACCACAGGATGAATTACAGATGAATCATCAGATACATCAAAATCCGGGTTGGGAGACAGTTAGCGAATAAATACTTAATGAACCATATTATTATGATAAAGAAAATACTATATAGATTTTTGCCCGTTTGCCTGCTAGTGGCAGGATTTTCGGGTTGTAAGGACGATACGATGGAGCCATTGCCGGAAACTGTGCCTTTGATAGTGGAAGCAAATGCAAAGAGCTTTGTAATGGGGGAGAAATTGATACTTACTGTAAAAGTGAATGATACAAAGAATCCGGATCGGGTTTCTAATGAGGATTTTGATATTTATCTCACTGCCAAAGACGGAGAGAAAGATGCTTCAAAAACGGCATTCAAATCTTTCCCTTCAATGGTTACTTTCCCAAAAGGAGAAAAATCATTCGATATAGAATTACCGATTATCGAGAGAGGATTGGAAGCTAAACAGAAGTTGTATGTGAATGTAACATCTTTTGTGCGTGGTTATGCTATGAAGGAAGCTACTCAATCTATTGTTGTTTCCGATCTCCATTATACCATAGTATCTTTAAAAAACAATTCGGATAGAGTGATAAATGAGGGTGACGAGTTTACTATTCAGGCGGAAGTTCCTGTTCCGGTGATGGATGATATGGATATTAATATCACTGTACCTGATGAGCAGAAAGATTTTTATGTGACGTTGCCCCCTGCTACATTGACTATTAAAGCTGGAGAAAAAACAGGAGAAGTGAAAGCTAAGACCAAGCATAACACAGAACCTACCCAGACTGAAACACTGATTTTGAATTTTACTACCCTTTCCGGTATCCATCCGTTGGATAATGGAAAGTTGGAAATTACGATGAACGACCTTGAGGCTAAAAAGGGAAGTGAAATTGATGATGAACGATGGGTATATGATCAACCTGGAATTGCATTTGCTTCAAGTGCCAAACTGGCTGCAGCTACTTCACAATATGGACAGGCAAAGGAAATAAAGGAAATGGATCCGCATCCGAATGCTAAATTAGCTGAGGCAGGCTGGAAGTTCTACAATGCATGGGAATTCCATAGTTTTGGGAATCCAGGTGATATGTGGAATAATAACAATTCTTTTGGAAATAAGTTACCCCAGTTCTTGGCAGCACGCAGTACGGTAATTGTACAGAATCACGCCGCTTGTATCAATGAGCAGTTCTCTAATATCACAGAACAAGGTTATTTGCAGATGATACAGATGAAAGTTACATCGACGGCAACGGCACCGGCAAAAGGAACGAGAGATTATGGCACTTCTGCTTATTATGGTTGTGGGACAGGTTCTGCATGGAAGTCTAATAGCCAGTTGATATCAGTAGGCTGCAGGATGGAAATTCGTGCCCGTCTCCGCGGGCAACGGAATGGCTTCAATATGGGCATCTGGTTGATGTCAGATGAAGCTGCTAGTCAAAAGACTTATTCGGAAATTGATATTCTTGAAAACCCGGTTGGCTCGGCTACCGGAAACAGGGCACATCAGACATTCCATGGTGGACCTGCTGCCACTGATAAAAATAGTAAGACAGCCAATAACACTATAAATATGGAGAATTGGAATATTTATTGGTTGGAATGGCGTTCTGACACAGAAGTTGCATTGGGAATCAACGGAAAAGAAACTGTATGCCTGAAGAAGAGCGAATGGACTGAAGATCAATGGACTTTCACAAATGAGAAGAATCAGAAAGGACTTAAGTTTATTCTTACGATGGGAGCTCCCAGCCCATGGGCACTTGGCAAAGAAAATGGTACAGAAACGAATGGCGTATGGAGTCCTAATCCTGAATTAAAGTGGGATGCTGGCTTTGCCGATTTTAATAATTATGAACGTGACAAGAATAACGATGCTATTCCCCGTATGGAGATTGATTGGATTCGTACTTATATAAATAAATCTTCGGTAGAGGAGTATGACAATAATAGAAATAGAAATAAAACGAAGTTCTATTAATCACAAACTGTCTTAATTAAATTTCGCAAGTGCCTTGTAAGGCTTCCATAAAAAGGGGCGGAAGAGGTACTTGCGATTTTTTTAACAACCAACTGACTATCAAACCATGACGAAATACATCTTAATCATTTGTATGCTGTTTGCATCCATATCGGATGCATGCGCGGACAACTTGACATCACCCCCTATTTCAATAGTCCCCCGTCCGGTGCAGGTTGTGCCGGGCGAGGGTAACTTCACCTTCTCCGCCCGAACCTTGTTTTCGGTAGAGAACCATGAGCAGGCTGTCATCGTCCGCAACTTTATAAACTTATTCAAGAGAAGTTCGGGAATAACCCCACAGTTGGCAATAGGTAGCAGTGAGAAGAGTCATGTCTGTTTTACGACTGACTCTTCTTTAAAAAGCGAAGCCTATCAGTTGGCGGTTACTCCTAAACAGATTCAGATAAAGGCATCCGATATAAAAGGTTTCTTCTATGCACTGCAGACCATCCGCCTGCTGTTGCCGTCGGCTGTCGAAGGCAACCGTCAGGTTGAGAATATCCAATGGAGTATTCCCGCAGTAACCATTCAGGATGAACCGCGCTTCGGCTATCGGGCATTGATGCTGGATGCAGCTCGTTTCTTTATTCCCAAGGAAAACGTGTTGCGTATTATCGACAGTATGGGTATCCTCAAAATCAATACCCTTCATTTCCATCTCACGGACGATAACGGCTGGCGATTGGAAATCAAGAAATATCCCCGCCTGACGGAAGTGGGAGCATGGAGAGTGAATCGCATGGACGTTCCCTTCTATTTCCGCCGTAACGCCGAACCGGGTGAGCCCACTCCTATCGGTGGATTTTATACACAGGAAGATATTAAAGAAATGATCTCCTATGCTGCCGACCGCCAGATAGAAATTATCCCCGAAATAGATATGCCGGCTCACAGCAACGCTGCACTGGCTGCCTATCCGCAACTGGCCTGCCCCGTAGTAGACAGTTATATCGGAGTAATTCCGGGTTTGGGCGGAAGTAATTCGGGAGTGATTTATTGTGCTGGAAACGATAGTGCCTTTACATTCTTGCAAGATGTTTTAGACGAAGTGATGGCAATCTTCCCTTCGCGATATATTCATCTGGGAGGAGATGAGGCGCAGAAAGGGTACTGGAAAAAATGCCCGCTTTGTCAGGAACGGATGAAAAAAGAGCATCTCGCCAACGAAGAAGATCTGCAAGGCTATTTTATGAAACGAATGAGCGACTATGTGCGTAGCAAAGGGCGTGAAGTGATAGGCTGGGACGAACTGACAAACAGCAGCTTCCTACCGGAAGGCGTTATTATCCAAGGCTGGCGCGGATTCGGTGCGGCTGCTCTGAAAGCTGCGGAAAAAGGACATCAGTTCATTATGACGCCTGCCCGCATCATGTACCTGATTCGTTATCAAGGCCCGCAATGGTTCGAACCCCAGACCTATTTCGGCAATAACACGCTGAAAGATGTCTACGACTACGAACCGGTGCAGGCGGACTGGAAACCGGAATATGCTTCTTTGCTCATGGGCGTACAGGCATCCATGTGGACGGAGTTTTGCAATAAACCGGAAGATGTGGATTATCTGGTGTTTCCCCGTCTTGCCGCCCTGGCGGAAGTGGCATGGACACAGCCCGCACACAAGGACTGGACTTCGTTCCTGAAAGGGCTGGATGCCTATAATGAACATCTGACAGCTAAAGGCATCGTTTATGCTCGTTCGATGTACAATATCCAGCATACGGTAACTCCAAACGACGGAATACTTGAAGTGGAACTGGAATGTATCCGCCCCGACATGGAGATACATTATACGACGGATGGCAGCGAACCTACGGCAACCTCACCGCTCTACGAAAAAAAAGTACCTGTAAAAGAGACACTTACTCTGAAAAGTGCTACTTTTGCGCAGGGTAGACAGATGGGAAAGACATTAATACTTCCTGTCCGGTGGAATCTGGCCACTGCCAAACCTGTACTGGGAACTAACCCGGCTGAAAAGCTCCTGACGAATGGAATACGCGGGAGCCTGAAATATTCGGATTTCGAATGGTGCTCATGGACGAACAATGATTCTGTCTCTTTCACAATTGACTTGTTGAAGCCGGAAGTGCTGAACACATTGACATTGGGATGCATCACGAACAATGGAATGGCTATCCATAAGCCGGCATCCGTGAAAGTGGAAGTCTCGGATGATAACTCCAACTTCCGCGAAGCCGCCATGCAAAGCTTCACGCCTGAAGAGATTTTCCGCGAAGGGAATTTTATAGAAAACCTGCCATTGAAACTGGGAGGCACACAAGGGCGTTATGTACGTGTGAGCGCCAAAGGTCCGGGAGTTTGTCCTGCATCTCATGTGCGGTCGGGACAGGCATCGAGAATCTTTTTTGACGAAGTGATGTTGGAATAAGACAAGTCAGCTAGGCGTGTATGGATAAAGCGACATTTGGATAAGACGATAATCAAGTTAATATAAAAGTTATACGTATGAAGAACAAATTACCGGAAAACAATTCCACCCGTCTTGCTTCATTGGACATTCTGCGAGGTTTTGATTTATTTCTTTTGGTCTTTTTTCAACCTGTATTTGCAGCGTTGGTGCGGCAGATGAACCTGCCGTTTCTTAACGGCATACTCTACCAGTTTGACCATGAGGTTTGGGAGGGATTCCGTTTCTGGGATTTGGTGATGCCGCTTTTTCTCTTTATGACAGGAGCTTCCATGCCGTTTTCATTGTCGAAATACATAGGTACTACCGGAAGTTATTGGCCTGTATATCGCAGGATTTTAAAGCGGGTTATCCTGTTGTTTATTTTCGGGATGATTGTACAGGGCAATTTGTTGGGGCTTGATAGCCAGCATCTTTATTTGTATTCCAATACGTTGCAGTCTATTGCCGTCGGTTATTTTATTGCTGCGGTTATTCAGTTGCACTTCCCGTTCAAGTGGCAGATAGGGATCACATTGTTGCTCCTTCTCGCCTATTGGATTCCGATGACGTTCCTGGGTGATTTTACACCTGCAGGAAACTTTGCGGAACAAGTGGACAGATGCGTTTTAGGGCGATTCCGTGACGGTGTTTTCTGGAATGAGGACGGAACCTGGAGCTTCTCGCCATACTACAACTATACATGGATATGGAGTAGCCTGACATTCGGAGTGACTGTCATGCTCGGAGCGTTTGCCGGAAAGATAATGAAAGAGGGGAAGGCGAACCGGAAAAAGGTGGTACAGATGCTGCTGGTTGTCGGACTTGCTCTTGTAGGTTTGGCATTGCTGTGGAGTTTGCAGATGCCTGTTATCAAGCGTATCTGGACAGGTAGTATGACGCTGCTTTCCGGCGGATATTGTTTTCTATTGATGGCATTGTTCTATTATTGGATTGATTACAAGGGACATACCCGGGGATTGGACTGGCTGAAAGTGTATGGCATGAATTCCATAACAGCTTATCTGTTGGGTGAAGTCGTGAATTTCCGTTGCGTTGCCGCTTCGGTCAGCTACGGGCTCGAACAATATCTGGGTGGCTATTATTCCGTATGGCTTACTTTCGCCAATTATCTGATTGTCTTTTTCCTGTTGGGGGCGATGTATAAGCGCGGATTATTTTTAAAGGTTTGATGAAATAACGATTTAAATAAAAAGAATATGATGATTAAACAAATATGTTTTCTTTTGGTGTTGCTTGGGGGATATTCCGTCTCCATGATGGCGGCTGATAAGAAAGAGGTCTATATCGCCCGTACGGAAAGTACGGTGACGATTGGCAATGAATACCTCTCCCGTGAGTTCTCACTGGCGGATGGCAAAGTCCGTACACGGGTGATTGAGAATAAACGTACGGGCAGTGAAGCAATCCGTATTCTTCCCGAAGTAGCTTCCGAAGAGTTCGTTATCCGTACGTTAACTGCGGATTCGCTGGCTTCGGATATTTATTCTTCCGCTCTTTCATTGCAGGAAATACAGGTTGCGGAAGAAGGGAAAGACGGTAAGCGGCTGATTTTCCACTATAAGAATTTCCGTCACCAAGGGGTGGACTGGCAGGTGGATATGGTTCTTGAACTGGAAAAAGGGAAGCACTATATGAGGAAATATCTGGAAATAACTGTCCCCGATTCGCAACGCCACCTGGCGCGTTTGGATTATATTGATTTCGAACCGATGAATCTTCCCGAAGGATATGCCGTTTGGACGCATCCGGTAATGGAGCAGGGAGTGGGCGGTATCAGTGGATATTACATTTCTTTGGGACAGCCGGTGTATATACAGGGGATGTTCTTCGGCCTTGAATTTCCGGCTGCGGAGACGGAGATTGAGGACAGTCAGAAGGTGCGTATCCGTTATTATTCGGGAAAGAGCTTTGAAATGCTTGCTTCGGAAGGCCGTCTTGGAGAAAGTGGTACGTTTACCACTTGGAAAGAAGTAATCGGTGCTACCCGCAGTACGGATATGGATGTTATTCAGACGGACTTTTTCAGTTATATCCATGATATTGCTGTCCCGGTCGGCTTCCGTATTCAGTACAACTCATGGTATGATTTTATGCTGAACATCAATGAGAACAATATCCTCAACTCTTTCCGTGAAGTAGAACGCGGACTGACGCAGAATGGTGTTCGTCCGATTGACTCTTATGTGATGGATGACGGTTGGAATGCCTACGGTCCATGGCAGGAAGAGAACAAGGCCAAATTCTGGTCGTTCAACAGTAAATTCCCGAACGAACTGTTTACGCCTTCTGACTTGTCGCACCGCCTTTCTTCCGATTGTGGATTGTGGCTGGGGCCTCGTGGCGGCTATAATTATTTTATCAAGTTCGCCCGGTTTCTGGAAGAAAACGGGAATGGAAAGCTGAACCGCAATTCAAGTGATATTTGCACCAATCATAAGGTGTACTGCGAGAAACTGAAGACGTTCTTTCTGGACTGCCAGCAACGGTTTGACGTGAATTATTGGAAATTGGACGGATTTTCTGCACGTCCGCCGCAACCCGACCCGCAGGGGAATTATATCTCCGGCGGTTATCAGGGAATGTGTTATGTCACCGAGCATTGGGAACGTTGGATTGATATATTTCAGGCGATGCGCGACCAGCGCGGGGCGAAAAGGAATGATTTGTGGATTAACCTGACGTGTTATGTCAACCCCAGCCCGTGGTTCCTGCAATGGGGAAACTCCGTGTGGATGCAGAACTCGCAGGATATCGGACGGCTGAATGTAAAACGCCTGTCGCAACTCGACCAGCTCTTGTCTTACAGGGACGACCGCTATTTCGATTTTGTGAAGACACGTGCGTTCCAGTTCCCTTTGGCGCATCTTTATAACCACGACCCGATTTATGGCAATACCGCCAATCTTGCCGGAAAGATGAATGATGATGAATTCCGTACGTACCTGATGATGATGGCTACCCGCGGCACTGCTTTTTGGGAGCTTTATTATAGCTATAATATGATGAACGAGGGACAGAAATGGGTCATAAATGCCGATGTACTCCATTGGATTAATGATAACTATGAAATCCTGAAGCATGCCAAACTGATAGGGCAGACTCCTGCAAAAGGAACTCCTTACGGTTATTCGGCATGGTCGGGACAGGAAGGGATTATTTCTGTCCGCAACCCGTCTGATGAGGTGAAAGAGTTTGACTTCACCCTCGACCGTATTATCGGAATGCCCGAAGGGTTGAAAGGCTTGTATCGTACCTCGGTGTGGACGTATCGGGCAGGTGAACAAAAAGAGGATACAAAGGATCATTTGTTCGGCTATGGCGAACAAATCTCCCTAAGTTTGCAGCCGGGTGAGGTGCGGATTTGGAAATTCAGTACCGTGCCTGATAAGGAAGCCCCTGCCCTGCGGATAGTTAAGACGACCTCTCCGACTTCCCTGACTGTTGAGTTTAATGAACCTGTGATGCTGAAAGACGGAATATTCTCTGTTTCGGGGAATGAGATTACCGCTACTTCGATTTCTGCGGACAGGCGTGTTGTGACATTGGCATTGGCTCGTGAAATGGAAAAGGATAATAAATATCGTCTGAATATTTCGGGAGTAAAAGATGACGCGGGAAATACAAAAGCATTACGCACCTCTTTCCTTTATTTTGAGAATCAGGAAATACCTGTTCTGACGGGAATCAGTGGTGGCGGGGATTTCAACCTGTCTTTCCGTTTGAAAACTGATAAGAATGCCGTTTCCTTGTTGCGTCAGGGAAAAGATATTTCGGTAGATTTGGATGCGGAAGGACGGCTTACATTCGTGGTAAAAGGGTTGAAAGTAGTTTCCAGGCAACCTGTTAATAATAATAAAGAGTGCATTGTGTCTTTATGTCGTGAGAAGAATGGAATGTTGAAAATCTATCTGGATGGTGAATTGGAACAGTCGGCTTATGATGTGGCAATAGTGAATCCGGGTATTAAAGCAACTCCGGTTATTATAAATGCCTCATTGGAGAATGCTCTCGGACAGTTGAAGCTTATAAACCGTGCGCTTGATTATAAGGAAAACAAGAACATGGCTCTGAAATAAAAGAGGTGAGGTTGTATCAAATAGAGGTCAGCGTGGTAGAATAAATGATGATAATGTCCTGTTTGCAGGAAATATAGATGCTGCGTGTTGGGTATATAGATCCAACACGCAGATCATATATGCCGTACACATTGGATCTATATGTCCAATACGCACGGTATATATAGCTTGCAAGTAACTGATAAACAGCGTTATTCTACCAGACTTTTCGCTCTTTCCAATGCTACGTTGATATTCGGGCAGATATTCTCTTTTCCCAGCAACTCGTAGAATCCGGCTTTTTCCAGTACATTATGCACGTTCTCGTTGACTCCCGAAAGAATAATGGTAGTCTTTTCCTTCTGCGACATTTCGCAGAGAGCAGTCAGGTTATGAATACCTGTGGAGTCGATGAACGGAACCTTGCGCATGCGGATAATACGTACTTTCGGGCGGTCTCCCAGTTGTGTCATTGTCTCTTCAAACTTGGTAGCGATACCGAAGAAATAAGGGCCGTTGATTTCGTATACCTCTATGCCTTTGGGAATCATCAGGTTTTCTTCGTGTACGGTAATATCCGATTCTTTGTTCGGGTCAATCTCATCGGTAATCACCGAGATTTCAGTAGTCTCCATGACACGTTTCATAAAGAGAACGCAGGCAATCACCAATCCTACTTCGATAGCGACGGTCAGGTCGAAGATAACGGTCAGGAAGAACGTGATAAGCAGTACGGTAACGTCCGATTTCGGATTCTTCAGTAAAGCTCTGAATACACGCCATCCGCTCATGTTGTAAGATACGATGACCAGTACTCCGGCAAGGCATGCCATCGGGATATATTGTGCGAGTGGCATCAGGAAGAGCAGAATCAACAGTAATACTACTGCATGAATGATTCCGGCTATCGGTGTCTTACCTCCGTTGTTGATATTCGTCATGGTACGGGCGATAGCTCCGGTGGCAGGAATACCTCCGAACAGCGGAGCTATGATATTGGCTGCTCCCTGTGCAATCAGTTCTGTATTGGAATCGTGGCGGTCGCCTATCACACCGTCAGCTACCGTTGCAGACAACAGTGATTCAATAGCTCCCAATACGGCAATGGTGATAGCTACCGGAAACAATTCTCTGATAGCTTCCCAATCCAACGCAGGCACAACGGCATCGGGCAACTCCGATTTAATGGTGAAACGGTCGCCGATTGTCTGGATGCAGTCGATCCCTCCGAAAGTTTTCATCAGGTAAACGGCTACCGTGACTACGATGATGGCAATCAGCGAGCCGGGAATTTTCTTTGAGAACTTCGGAGTGATGGCGATGATAATAATGCTGACAACGCTCACGATAGTGTTCCACCAGTTGACCGTATCGAAGTGACGGAAATAAATCATCCACTTCCCGACGAAGTCTCCCGGCACTTTCTCGTCTCCGAAAGATAAACCGAAAATATCGGCAATCTGGGTCGTGAAAATAGTGACGGCGATACCGCTGGTAAATCCGACGATGATAGGGTAAGGAATGAATTTGATGACCGCTCCCAGCTTGAACACTCCTAATAATACAAGGAGTACGCCCGCCATCAGCGTGGCTACAATCAGTCCGGCCTCGCCGTATTGTTGTATGATGCCATAAATAATGACGATAAATGCTCCTGTAGGACCGCCGATCTGGACTTTGCTGCCTCCCAACAGGGAAATGATGAATCCCGCAATGATAGCGGTGATAATACCTTTTTCGGGTGAAACTCCCGAAGCGATACCGAAAGCGATAGCCAGTGGAAGCGCCACGATACCTACGATGATGCCGGCCATCAGGTCCGCCATAAACGTTTCTTTCGAATAATTCTTTAGACAAGAAACCAGTTTGGGTTTAAATTCAAATAGCTTCATTTTTAGATGTTATTATACGTGTACTCTGTACTTTTTTGCAAACTAGAGGTTGCAAAATTAGATAAAATAATCGAAATAAGTATGTTTTTGAACATACTATTTGTCTGTTGATAGATTTCATCAATGAGGTGATAGTTTTTATTCATTAAGAAAAGGTGGTTTATTGTGAACAAATGGCTTATATTTGCGTTATAAATAGTACGACAAGTTACGTTTGGTAATCAACCAATTTAAAATATATATAGAATTATGGCTAAGAGTATTAAAGGAACTCAAACAGAGAAAAATCTGTTGACTTCATTCGCAGGAGAATCACAGGCAAGAATGCGTTACACTTATTTTGCAAGTGTGGCTAAAAAAGAAGGCTACGAACAAATTGCAGCTATTTTCACTGAAACTGCCGATCAGGAAAAAGAACATGCAAAACGTATGTTTAAGTTCCTCGAAGGCGGTATGGTAGAAATCACTGCCAGCTATCCGGCCGGTGTAATTGGTAATACACTTGAAAATCTTCGCGCTGCCGCAGCGGGTGAACATGAAGAATGGTCACTGGATTATCCTCACTTTGCCGACGTGGCAGAACAAGAAGGTTTCCCGATGATTGCTGCTATGTACCGCAATATCTCCATCGCAGAAAAAGGTCACGAAGAAAGATATCTGGCTTTCGTGAACAATATCGAAAATATGACTGTATTCGCTAAAGAAGGCGAAGTGGTATGGCAATGCCGTAACTGCGGTTACATTGAAATCGGCAAGGAAGCTCCTGAAGTTTGCCCGGCATGTCTGCACCCACAGGCTTATTTCGAGGTGAAGAAGGAAAACTATTAATCAATCTATCGTCGGTTCGATATAACTTCATTCGTATGGTTTATATCGAACTGACTTTGTCACTTCCAAAACTCTAACCGCTTGTGAAGGCTATGTAATTCTTCTCTTCCTATCTGTAAATTCTTCTTTTTTGCGTATTTTTGCCAAATCTACTGGAAGAAATGATAGAAACTTTATATAGCACACAGATAGTATGTTTGGAACAAAGAAGAACAAAGAAGCTGATTTTATTACAACAGCTGAACCTTTAAAACTAACTACCATAGCTACAGGAACAGTTTTGAAGGGCATAATTGAAGTAGAAGGAAGCTTGCGAGTAGATGGAGTCATTGAAGGAGATGTGACTTGCCATAAGATGGTGGTGATTGGCCCGCAAGGAACAGTGACGGGAAATATAACCTCCGTTTCAGCCGTACTGCAAGGAACATTGAAGGGGGATATACACGTGACGGATCTGCTGACACTAAAGGCAGGCTGCCTGATGAATGGTGATATTTATACTTGCAAATTGGAAATAGAGCCACAAGCACGTTTCAATGGAACCTGCAATACTATAGAGGAGCAAAAGCTACAGACCAAAGCTGCAGAATAACGTTCCAACAGCATTTGTGTATGGTCATTTCGGATCTGCCTCATTGATAGGGATACTTATAAAATAAAAAATAGATGGCAACTCTTTCATTGCGAATTAGTTGCCTTTTTGTATTATCTATTGATTCCGGTAATCCTTGGGAGATACACCGTATTGCTTTAAAAACTCCCGATAGAAATAAGATTTATTAGAGAATCCACATTTAAACATAATCTCGGATACGGTCAACTTGGTTGTCCTTAACAACTTGGCTGCATATTCCAGTCTGATGCCTCGTACAAATTCACTCGGAGTCTTATCTAGGGATATTCAGTAAATGTTCCTCTTTCTAAAAAATCAAGAGAAAAGCTTTGCTTTACGTGAGCTTTTCTCTTGATTTTTTCGTTCAACTCTCCCAGTCTTCTATCTTTTTTGTAGAATATTGTTTACATATTCTTATTTTTTCCTTCCCACCCATGCATTATGTACATGTCTTTTTTAGGGGAAGTTAAAACCTCTCCTGTTTTTCCTGTTATTTTAGTTAGATTATGCTGCCTTTCTTTTTTTCTTTTCGACCTTTTCTATCATACATACCGCATTGGCTGTATGTATCCCAAAGAAAATCCAAAGTACTTCCGTTTTCCTGTTTCTAGCTTTTATCCTGGCCAGTGAGTAATGTTGTTTCTGCGTTCCAAAACTTCCTTCCAGGCGGGTAGCTCTTTCACGGCTGAGTTCCGACCGTAAGATTTTCCGAAGCGGCTCATCTTTGGCAGCTCTGCCCTTACGCTTAAAGGAAGTACTTATATGATATTTTGTACAAAATTTCCGGTTGGCATTATTGGCATAGATTGAATCCGCCGCAAGCGCCTTAACCCTAACCCCGGTCAGTTGTTGTTGCAGATGAATACAGTCTTTCAAACGTACTCCTTCGTTAAAAGCCTTAAAGGAGATATGTTCTATAAAGGAGATTCCGTCTATCTGTATATTGTTGACTTTGGCTCCGAATTCAACGGATTTGGTTTCCTTGCCTCTGATAATGGGGCGAAGGTAATGCCGGTCGATACTCACGATACGGTTGGACACTTTTTTGCCTGCAAATAAATTCTTCCCTTGCTCAAGGACTGTCTGTATGACCGAGAAACGTCTTTGGTAATCAGAGGATAGTGTAAGCCTGTTCCTGTAGGACGAATGAAGCAGCTCCAGCTGGTCAAGTAACTTTTCCAATAACTGAAGTAACCTTCGTGTAATCATACGAGTCTGTGATTTCTTGCGTTTACGCAGTTTGCTATAAGCAAGATAGGCACGGCGTACATCAAGATACTTGTTACGGGGACGTTGTATGTGCAAGGTCTGGCAATGTTTGCACAGATGACGATGAAGCCATACAATACCTTCCCATAAGAGTTTGGTATCAGTAGGGAAACGCAGATGACTTTCATAACAGGTGGCATCGGTCATACAGACATGAAGGTTCTCAAGATAAGGTGTCCAATGCTCGGCAAGAATGAGCTGGAGGGACTCAACGTCAAGGCGATCCGCTAGTTCCTGACGAATTGCACTAACGATTTTAGGATTGGTTAGTGGATGAAGCGGATCAATCTGAACACCACAAAATAACTGGTAATGAATATTACCGTTTAAATGCTCAATCAGTTGTGCATCGGAAAAGTTGGTATAGGACTTCAAGACCATCAAGGCTATTTTACCTTCGGGAGAAAAATAACTTTTACGCCCAAAAGGAGAGGACTTCAAATGCATTTGTCGGGCCAGTTCCGAGAAAGGGAACAGAGAATGGAGGCGACCTAATTCACTCGTTGCAAAACTTTGACGATATTTTTTAAGCATATCGAACTCGGTAAAACCTAAACAAGGTTCGATTTCTGAGATTTTTTGTATCTTTACCATGTGTTTTTATTTTTAATTACCCCCGTTTTGGCCGTCAAACCGTTTTTTGGGGGGAATGCTTAAAGATACAAAAAAGGCAACTAACTCGCAATGAATTAGTTGCCTTAAATTTTATTATTTTAGGAATATCCCTATCTATTATTTCTTTGAACTTCCGATACAAGGTAGCTTTGCTCACTCCTACAAATTCGGCAATAGAAGAAGGGCTTAATAACTCATCATCTATATTCTTCACGTACGGATAATCTATCGTATATAATCTGTCAGAGTTTGTTTGATAGAGGTGAGGCCGTTAAAAAGAAATTTGTTAAACAGCCTCTTTTCGTTATCGGTTTGGTATACTGTCTTTATAAATAGTAATTGTCCTTTTTCTTGTTGAATCATTCTTGATACTGGTTACATCTCCCCGGGTCGTGAAATACACATAGTTTCCCAAATCGAGAAAACGGTACACTTTCACTCCGTCGTGCTCGAACAGATAACTGACTTCATAAGTCTGGTTATTTTCCGATTTTCCACTTTTCAGTGGAATACCTGCATAGCAGGAAGCTAGTCCCGTTATGCAGAAGAAAAGAATAAAGGTCCGAATCAATGTTTTCATAATCATTTCTTCACGTGCGGATAATCTATCGTATAATGTAATCCGCGGCTTTCCTTACGCTCCATTGCTTGGCGCATAATCAGATAACCCACATTCACCATATTACGCAATTCGCAGATTTCTCTGGACGCTACGCTACGTTTGAACAGGCTTTCAGTCTCTTCGTAGATAATATCGAGTCTGTCCCAGGCACGTTTCAGACGGAGGTCGCTGCGGACAATACCTACATACGTACTCATAATCTGGTTCACTTCCTTCATACTTTGCGTAATGAGCACCATTTCTTCCGGCGAACGGGTTCCTTCATCGTTCCATTCGGGAATATCTTCATTATAAGAATATTGATCGACCACTTGTAGACTGTGCTTGGCGGCAGCGTCGGCATATACGACTGCTTCTATCAGTGAGTTGGAAGCCAGACGGTTGCCTCCATGCAATCCTGTGCAGGAACATTCTCCCACGGCATAAAGACGTTCGATGGAAGATTGTCCGTCCAGGTCGACAAGGATACCTCCGCAGAGATAATGGGCGGCCGGGGCTACCGGGATATAATCTTTCGTGATGTCGATGCCCAGGCTAAGACATTTCTCGTAGATATTGGGGAAGTGTTTCTTTGTTTCTTCGGGATCTTTGTGGGTGACGTCCAGATATACATGGTCGTCTCCACGGTTCTTCATCTCGTTGTCGATGGCGCGTGCCACGATGTCACGGGGAGCGAGTGAAAGACGGGGATCATATTTCTGCATGAACTCTTTGCCGTCCATTGTACGCAGTACACCTCCGTAACCACGCATTGCTTCCGTTATCAGGAAAGAAGGGCGGTCTCCCGGATGATATAGGGCGGTAGGGTGGAATTGTACAAACTCCATATCCTTCACCGTACCTTTGGCACGGTAAACCATGGCGATACCGTCTCCGGTAGCGACTAGCGGGTTAGTGGTTGTTTTATAAACGGCTCCTACTCCACCGGTAGCCATCAGCGTCACTTTAGCAAGATAGGTATCTACTTTTCCCGTTTTCGGATCGAGGATATAAGCACCATAACATTTGATGTCCGGTGTCTGACGGGTTACAGTCACTCCCAGGTGATGCTGTGTCAGGATTTCAATGGCAAACTGGTTTTCGATGACCGTGATATTCGGATGGCGTTGTACGGCTTTAATCAGGCTGTCCTGAATTTCCGCTCCCGTATTATCTTTATGGTGAAGAATACGGAACTCCGAGTGTCCGCCTTCGCGGTGCAAGTCAAATTCGCCTTTCTCGTTTTTGTCAAAATCCACTCCCCACTTAATCAGTTCTTCAATTTGTGCGGGAGCTTCGCGCACTACCTTTTCTACTGCGGCACGGTTACTGATCCAGTCGCCGGCAATCATTGTGTCTTCAATGTGCTTGTCGAAATTATCCACCAGAAGGTTGGTGACGGAGGCTACACCTCCCTGGGCGAAGTACGTATTGGCTTCTTCCAGCCCACTTTTACAGATAAGAGCAACTTTACCTTTGTGCGCCACTTTCA
>OGGA01000306.1_pt1 | contig 35796 bp, 53 predicted proteins | sample 1571041 | NCBI WGS metagenome assembly OGGA01 (sample SAMEA2582057, study PRJEB24529) | metagenome | biome: Human gut stool | place: China | collected 2011 | reverse complement strand
TGTACCTGCGCAAAAGCTCCAACCGCCGGCAGGAAGCCAGCATCGACGAGCCTTTGAACGTGGACGGCGACGGCAACGAGCTGCTGCTTTCGGACATCCTTGGCAGCGATGCCAACGCGGTAAGCCAGCAGCTGGAGCAGGACGCCGAGCGCGCGGTGCTGCGCAGCGCCGTGGCGGCACTCTCGGCACGGGAGCGGCAGATCATGGAATTGCGCTTCGGCCTTACCGACGGTGTGGAGCGCACCCAGAAGGAAGCCGCCGATGCCCTTGGCATAAGCCAGAGTTATATCTCCCGGCTGGAAAAGCGCATTATCCGCACCCTGAAAGCCCGCCTTGAAAGCGAGTAGCCGCAGGTACAGCGCTTGACAATCCGCGCTGGAGCGTGTATAATAAAAGCACAAAAGGCGCTGGCCCGGCAAACGGCTAACTCCTTACCATACTAGATCAAAAGAAAAATGACCGTTCAGGATTGGGGAATCGTGGAGGCGGTCATTTTTTCTTTTTATCATCACTGTGTGATACAGTCCATGTGATCTGAAAGGTGATGTAGATTGCCCCGCCAAGCAGCGTGAGCAGCAATACGACCTGTTCAAACGTCATGACGCATCCCCCCTTCCCGCCCTTAAGCGTCCGGGGAGAAACGAGATCTCAAAGAAAAAATTCGCTCTTGCCCGGCACTCAGGTACCGGTAAAGAGTATAGCCGCCTGCGTTTGTGGGCACAGCGCCTGATGGACGGCTTGCGCCGCCAGCTACAGCATACCATAAAATTACAGGTTTGTCTATAAAGCGTCCCTCTTTTGCGGAGGGACGCTCAATTTTTTCCACGCATAGCGCTCGGCGCACAGAGCCATACTTCCGGTAAAGCTAAAAGACCGGGGGCGTTTGGATGTACAACAAGGTGGAGCTATGCGGTGTAAACACGGGGCAGCTGCCTGTGCTGACCGAAGCGGAAAAGCGTCAGCTGCTCACCCTTGCCCACGCCGGGGACAAAGCTGCCCGGGCGCGGATGGTGGAGGGCAACCTGCGGCTGGTGCTCAGCGTGGTGCAGCGGTTTGCCCAGCGGGGCGAAAATCTGGACGATCTGTTTCAGGTGGGGTGCATCGGGCTGATCAAAGCCATCGACAATTTTGACCCCGCGCAGCCGGTGCGTTTCTCCACCTACGGCGTGCCGATGATCATCGGGGAGATACGGCGATTCCTGCGGGACAACAACGCCCTGCGGGTAAGCCGTACCCTGCGGGACACCGCCTATCGCGCCATGCAGGCGCGGGAAGCGCTGGAAAAGCAGCTGGGGCGCGAACCCACCATGGACGAGATCGCCGCCGCAGCGGGCCTTGCCCGGCGCGAGGTGACCGCCGCGCTGGAATCGGTGGTGGAGCCGCTCAGCCTTGACGAGCCGGTGTACACCGACGGCGGCGATGCCATGTATGTGATCGACCAGGTGCGGGACCCGGACAGCGAGGAGAGCTGGATCAGCGGGTTGCAGTTCCGCGATACGGTAGCCGCTCTTTCGCCCCGGGAAAAGCGCATCATGGAGCTGCGGTATCTGCGCGGCAAGACCCAGATGGAGGTGGCGCAGGAGATCGGCATCAGTCAGGCACAGGTAAGCCGGCTGGAAAAAGGCGCGTTGCAGCAGTTCCACACCGGGGGATGAAAGCAGCCGCTTGAAAACCCTCTCAGTCAAAGCCGTAAGGCTTTGACTGAGAGGGTTCCGTCCCAGCAAAAAAGACCGCTGCGCAGTGCAGCGGTCTTTTTTGGGCTTCAGCGGCGGCTGTATCTGCGCCGGGTGGCAGCCCCGCCCCGCAGGTGACGCTCGGCCTTGTTGCGCGCCAGCACGGCACGCACCTGCCCGTACAGCGCAGGGCTGATGCTGCGCAGCCGCACGGCAACGTCCTTGTGCACGGTGGACTTGCTGCACCCGAACGCAGCCGCCGCTGCCCGCACCGTGGCGTTGTGGGCGGCAATGTACTCCCCCAGCTGCACGGCGCGCTGTTCCGGATCGGCTTTCATATCCCGCCTCCCTGCGTTCCAGCTTTGCAATGGTATAACATACGCGCCGCCGGGGCGGATTATGTCTGCGGACTTGACTTTTTGTCTCCCGGCGCGTATACTGTGGGCGGACATAAAAACAGGGGCGCCGTAAGGCTGAGATCCGCATAGCGCGGAGTACCCTTTACCTGATCCGGGCAATGCCGGCGTAGGGAGTTTGCGGAACCGTCCGGTACGTTCAACAAACCTTCATGCGTCTGCTGCCAGCAGGCGCATTTTGTTTTTGTGTACTACTATGAGAGAGGAATTTTTCCATCATGTCCAAAACCTATTCCAAGACCCGCATTCTGGTGGAATGCGCCCTGATGATCGCCATTGGCACGGTGCTTTCCAACATCAAGTTCTTCACCATGCCCAACGGCGGCAGCGTTACCCTGCTGAGTATGCTGCCCTTCGTGCTGGTGTCCTTCCGCCACGGCGCAAAGTGGGGCCTGTTCACTGGTTTTGTAAACTCCTGCCTGCAAATGATCATGGGCTTCTACCCTCCTCCCGCTTCCACCTTCCTCTACTTCCTCGGTGAGGTGCTGCTGGACTATGTGCTGGCCTTTATGGCACTGGGTCTGGCCGAGCTGTTCGCCCGCCCCTTCAAGAACCGCACCGTGGGCGTGGCCGTGGGCACTTTTGCCGCCGGTTTCCTGCGCTTTATGTGCAGCTTTTTGTCCGGCGTGCTGATCTGGGGCAACCTGACCGACGGTCTGGCCGCATGGACTTACAGCCTGACCTACAACGGCAGTTATATGCTGCCCGAGACCCTGCTCACCATGGTGGCCGCCGTGCTGCTGTGCCGCGTGGCTCCGCAGATCTTCGACCGTCAGGCACGCTAAGGCGTAGTTTTTACAAAAAGAGCGCTTCCCCGCTTCCCGATCCCCGCCGGGCACACGCCCTGCGGGGATCTTTTGCTGCAAAAAATTTTCAAAAACCTGTTGACAAGCGCCCCTCCGGCTGGTATAATTACACACGTCGTCAGGCACGAGGACAAACATCTGGGGGTTTAGCTCAGCTGGGAGAGCGCTTGCATGGCATGCAAGAGGTCACCGGTTCGATCCCGGTAATCTCCACCATAACACGCACATACGAACTCAATGTGCAGCTCATCAAGATGTGTTTCGTGATGACAGTAGAAAGGCCCGTAGGTTAAACGCCTACGGGCCTTTTGCTATGCTTTTTATTTCAGGTATTCGCGCAGGGCTGCAAGTACGATGTCGGTTCGATTCCGGCCACTTGCGGCCTTTTCTGTGTCCAGCTTTGCCATGATGTCCGGCGGAACCAGAACAGATACGGGAGTGTATTCGCCCTCGGCAATCTCTCCGAAAATGGATTCATAGTCATCCGCATCCAGCTTTTCCTCTGCCCATTTTCGGGCGGCATCTTCGCTTGCCGCGATGATCTGCTCGCCGCCGCGCCTACGGTCATCCGAAATCTTTGCATAGGGTGACGCGGCGTTTCCTGCTCCGTGGATGAAATACTTGCCCGCTTTTGTGCGATACAGGGACTCTTCATAGTACGAAAACTCTCGACAGTCCTCGCCACTTTCCCAATGTCCCAGTTTCTTTGCGGTATCCGTATCGTACCGTGCCCCGTTGATGATTTTGCGCATCGTGTAGCCCTCCTTATTTTTTGCGGCGATCCTTTTTGCTCATGTAGAAACATTCACACTGGTTATCCTTATAGGGGATGAATCCCATCACGGACATCTGTTCCTCTGCCTCAGTGTGCCACATCCCTACCTTGGTGACAACGCCCTGATTCAGCCGCTTATACTCTTTCAAGAGCATCTTCAAACGGGTATGATCCTTGAACTTTCTAGCGTACCAAATCTCATTGATAGGGTACTTGTAATCGTTCATAACATCCATTGTATTGTCCTCCTTGATTCTCAGTCGGCGTAAAACACGCCAGTCGTGTTATCGACATACCCGATCTTGTACTCGTGCTTGAGGTTCCAAGCGTTGGTATAGATGCGGGAAGAAACATAGGTGCGATTCTTGCCGTACTTAACCCAATCGTTCTCAACGGTCTTGTGGTTCCAGCCGGAGTTCTCGCCGATCTCGTCAGCCTTTTTGACTGCCTTGACCACTGCCCATGCAGCGCGGAGGGCGGTAGCCATGTCAACGCCTGCGCTCTTGCGGATTGCCCATGCTCTAACCATGATCTCATGCTTGTTGTACATTGCTCGTTCCTCCGTTTTTCCTGTGGTCTGTCTACGCTCTTATTATAGACTAAAATAATATTTTTGTCAATATACTTTCGACAAAAATATTATACAAGTCAAAAAAAATAAACCCCGTGAGCATCAAACCCACGGGGCATCTGATCTTATACATCTCGACCGATTGAATGATATGCGAACCAGTGACCACGCCGCCGGGTCAGCTTGAACCAGTTTGTAAACAGCTGACCCGTGCAATCGTACTGGCTGGGCGTGGCGGTCATGTACCGATTCCACATGAACCACTCCTGCACTTCGTCCTCGGTGTAGCTGTCCAGCTCATCCGGTAACTGCTCCAGCTGAATGCACGATCCATCGTAGTAGTCCTTAACGATCCACTCCCGGCACGGCGGCTGTTCGCGCATGAACTTCCGCATCGCCCGCTTCAAGCGGATCAGGGCATCCGCCTTGCCGGAGTAGTCCGGGATGCTGGGCGAGTTGTAAAAGGTGCGGATCATCAGCCATCCCATCATCAGATCGCTTTCACTCTCAACGATTGCCATAGTCTTGTCCTCCTATCAAAGATGAGTTGCCAGCCCGGTAACACGGGTGAAGTTCTCCTGCAACGTGTCGCAGAACACGCCATTGACCACCTCGACATCGGTATCCTTGTCATCAATCCAGCGGCCCGTGCGGGTGATCCGGCCATTGGTGTGCTTGAAGAACCGCATCGTGTAATCATCCATCGGGGTGAGGGTGATATACAAACGGTTCGCGCCGCTTGCGTTACGCGGCAGGGTCATGCGGAGCGTGTTACCATCCGAAACAAAGTTCTTGGCCCCGGTCATCATAATAAATCCCGGCCCGCCCAGCTGATCGAGAATAATAGTTGCGATGCTCATAGTCTTGCCCTCCCTGTTAGATGTCCTCAACCTGTACGCTCTTGATGCTGCCCTCGATAAACCCACGCCCACGCAGATGCTCGCAGCTCCAGCAGAATCCGATTGCCCGCTCACGCATGATGTAAGCGGCTGCGGCTTTGCGATTCTCGTTGAATGCAGCGCGGACTTCCTCTGCCCGGTCATCGTCCAGCAAGATGGACGTGCAAGCCTCGCCGATCTCGCCGTTGATGCCGTGCTTCATGTCCTTGGAATCGTAAGTGAATGTAACTCTTTTCATGGTAAACCCCCTCCGCTGTTCAGTGCATCTTAATCAGCATCCCGCTGTTCAGGATGTATCGGCTTCCATTCTGCTCCACCGAGGGCTAGATATTCTGCCGTGTGATCGTTGACCGCCGAAACAAAGTCTTTTTGACAAGGCCAACGTGTTTCAAGGGCATTGATATTCATGTGGATATAACCATCAGTACGGTACTTTTCTTCCAGCTGGCTAGCTGTCATGCGATAAATCGGGAAGCACTCTATATCGGTCTTTTTCATGGTAAAACCCTCCGTTGTTCAGTGCGTCTTAATCAGGATACCGCTGTTCAGCGAGAACCATTCCTCGCCGTTCTTCTCCACGGTTTTGCAGCCCTGCGCTTTGAGTAACTGCTGCATCTTCTGGAGCTGCCTGTCAGATAAGTTCACCCAGAAGAAACCTGCGTAGTTAAACCAATCGTTGCTCTCAAGATTGACCTGCTGCGCGGTCTTGTAAATGCGATTAAATGTGCTGGTCTGCATATTTCATACCTCCGTGTTCTGCGGTATTGGCTCCCGCGACACTCCCTACTAGGGGGAGTGTTTCGACCCGTGCCGCCGGGTCATCGTCAGGCGAGTTTGCATCGGTTAGAACTCGTGCTGCTCCAGATCGTCCAGATCGCTCAGGATGGACTTGACCTCGGTATACTGGCGATGGTAGAGGCTGAATACTTCGTGATCCATCCGATCCCTCGCATAGTCCATGCCCATTTTAATGCTGTCCAGACGCTCGTTCAGCATAGACACGACATCAGATTTACGGATGTACTGATTCTTGTCGGGACTTTCTGCGAATCTCCGGGCATCCTCCCATGTGTCAAAGGTCATGGTCTGTTCGCCGATGTCGGATTCAAAGGTGATCTTCTCGGCATCGGGGTTCCAGCAGTAGCAGCGGGTACGCATCATGCGGAACGTGGTGTACTGGTCATCGGTCAGGGTGCTGAGAATTTCAATCGTAGGTTTCATAGTGGTCATCCTTTCTTTCTGCGGCTTGTTCTACTTTTTGTCCGCACAATAAGTATATTCTTGTCCACACAAAAAGTCAATAGTTTTTCAAAATATTTTTTGTCCACACAAAAATAAAAAGCCCCCAGAGCTGGTAATGTTCCAAACTCTGAGGGCTTTCATTCGTTAAAACAAGCCGTTTCCGTTAATGATACTCGCAATCCGGCTCGTTTTCCCGCCGCACGGCTTCAATGCCGATCTGCAACAACTCGCGCAGACTGTGGCCGGACGCTCTAGCCAGTTCCATGATTTCCTGCTTTTCGTCAGGTGTTACCCTGATTTCCAGCCGGGTGGTCTTAGGATTTTCCGAAAGCGGACGGCCCATTTTCTCAGCCATGACAAATCCACCTTTCCGATATTGTGTGTACAACTATATTATTATTGACCACACAAAAAGTCAAGCGTTTTCTTTGGCTTTGTATTTACGCTCACAGAATTTGTTCTCGATACCCAGAATACGGGCGATCTCTCGTATCTGATCCATAGAGCAGTTTCGTAGTGCGCCGATCTGTCGTGTAGCATCATTTACTATGCTGCGATCTATCGCGTCATAATACTTGGCAGGATCAAGGATAGCTTTGTATTCGCTAGAATACCCATGCCCATCAATCGCGCCCGTTTCAATGCTGAATCGGTAGCATAGCGGATAGCCAATCTCATCCAAATAGAACCACTTCCGGCCTATGCTTTTAACCGTAGCGGGTTTAAGACCAAACTCTTTAGCCCGGCGCGGATCGTACCCACAATAATAAACGTAGACGGTCTGCCCAACGTGCAAATCCTTTGCGGTCATTCCACGCCCTCCAGAATCCAGACACGGTGCATCCCGTAGCCCTGCCACACCTTAGCGTCATCGTGGTTCCCAGCTACTAGCACATCCAGCTGATTCTTGCCCACGCCGCCTGTATCCGTCACCCGGCGGATGCCCAGCCCCTCGATGTACAGCCATGTGCCAATGGGGAAGGTAGACAGGTCAGCAGCAACCGTGTAGCCGGGTATCGGGGCCTCCCCGCTGTATGTGATGTTGGTGGTCTGGCACACGTCACAATTCAGATCATAGGACGTGCAGAGGAAGTCACCCGCATAGGATGCCGTCAGCCCGTCAGAAAGTGCCTCGTGCGTGGCCTTCAGCTTATCATAGGCCAGCTTCATGGCTGAGTAGTTGTACTCCATATCGGCTGCTCTATTAGCCTCATTTGCGGCCCGGCTCGCGTAGATGTCACGCTCTGCGGTCAGATCAGCAATGCGGGCATCCGCCATCCGTGCAGCAATGCCGAACAGGATCATGGCAGACCCTAGCAGCCCGGCATAGATTCCGATAATGGTTTTAGTGTTCATGGTGGTTCCTCCTAGCGGTAAATTCTGCGGCCATCCGTTCGCCCTCTTGCTCTGCCTGCTTAAACTCCGAACATAGAGCAAACACGAAAAGCACCAGCAGCACGATGAACAGGAAGATTGCAAGCCCTACCACGTTAATCTCCCTCCCTTTTATCCGACTGGGTAATCGTAAAGTTGACTGTCAACGTGCGCCCGTCTGCAAACTCGTAGGATGCGCTGGCCGCAGTTTTGTCGTGCCCGTCCAATGTCTGCTTGAAATACTGCATAACTGCATGGATCGCTTCTTCGGTGACATCCGACTTCTTGCGCCACATAATCATGCCGTCTTTTTTAGGCTTCATCAGAGTGCCCGCGTAGATACCGAACAGGCCGCATCCGACATGATATTCAGGTTCTTTCGTCATTGTCAGATTCTCCTTTCACTCGTTCATTCCAAAGTTTTGCAGCCGTGCCCTGCGCGATGTAAACGGTATCATGCCACGGCCTACGGCCCACAGCGCGGCTTCTCGCGCCGCATTTGGCGCATCCGATGTAGTAGGTACGGTTCTTCTGTTCGGCCCGGACACGCGCCTGACCGCCACAGAATGGGCAGGGCAGCAGCTTAAACGTAGCGGCCATTACTCATTCCTCCTTATCCCGGAATGCAGGATCACCGGGAATGCGCATCCGATACCACTTCTCCCAGAGATCATCAAAACACACGGGCACTGCATCGTGTAGCTTGTCCAGCAGGAGCAGCGCAACCTCCCGCATCTGCGGATGCGCCGCCGGGTCACATCGGAGATTCAGGAAGTGCCGCCACTCGCGGATATTCGCGGTCATCACCAGTTCGGTTTTCAGACTGTTCGGCAGCACGGCGCGGGCCTCTTGCGGCGTTGCGCCGTATTTCAACAGTCCCAGATAGTGGTTCTCGGCAAGGGTCATAGCGGACTTCCACAGAACCATCTGATCGGAATGTTCATCCCAGAAGCACGGCTTGATGAACGTCAGCTCACCATCAAACTTGTCCTTGCTGTAATTGCAGTAGCGGGTGGATTCCTGACAGAACGATGCCATCCGATGCCGGACGATCTCATGCGATACACCGCGGTCACAGATAAACTTGACCGTGAAAGAGCAGTGTTCCAATACCGCCTCATGCCCCCGGCGGATGATGCCCCGGACAAATGCCTCTGCGCTGGTATCGGTGATCTTGTCCTCCGACTTGTAGCAGACACGTCCGCACTGCTCCAGCCGCTGCAAAATTACAGCCCCATTGATAGGCGTGATAAACTCCACATCTGCGTTAATGACTTTCATGGCTTGCATCCTCCTGTTTTGCGTTGTCCAGTTCCATCACCGTCATAATGGCGTAGTTTGCGAGGTCAATCAGGGTATCCCGGATACTCTCATCACTGACCATCTGCGCGTTGGAACGGGAAAGATTCTTGAACCGGGCCAGCTTATCGCCCAGCCGGATACGGGCCATCGCCAAGCCCTCATCCAAAAAGGACGTATGGAACGCATCGCCATAGTCCGCATTCTTACGGGCAAACAGTGCATTCAGTTCGTTACACACGGCGGCGTGTTGCCGCACTTTCTCATTCAGACTTGCCATCTTCTTCTTTTTCCTTTCTCTCTGCATAACTGCAAAAGTCAAGCACATTGACATACCGATGATTGCAGGGGCTGAACCGATTTTCACACAACATCGTTCCCGGATGACCGTATCGCTTGGTCTGCGCGGATGCCTCTGCGCTATACTTGCACTGGCCGCACCGGGTAACAATGGGCGCGTCATAGAACCACTTGACAGTATCACCGATGATGCTGATCGCCCGGTCATCCCAGTATTCGCTGGCGGCAACCTTGCGCGGGTTTGTGCCCCATGCCTTGATCCAGTCCGGGAGGCTCTGGTTCACCGCATCAAAGTGTAGCCCCCAACTCTCACACGCCGCAACTGCGGCAGACAAGTAAACACCCTCCCGACACGTCCAGAGGATCAGCCCTGCACCAGCTTTCTGCTGCTTGAGGGCTTCGTTGATGAGTGCCCATTTCGGCTCTCCGATGTTCGGGTATGCGTTGGTACAGATAGTACCGTCAAAATCTATTGCGATTGCTCTACGCATGACATTTCTCCTTTGCGGGTTTCGGGGCTATTGCCCAATGGGTAACACGAACGTGCTTGATCTTACCCTGTTCATCAATCCAGCCCATCGTAGGGTACTTAACTCCGCTACGGTTTCGCAAATCTCGGCGGTATCTGCCTATACGAATAAAGCTCTCTACCCGGCCAGTGAAATAGTTGAATCCCTGAACGGTAAGTAATAGCGGATCAGATGCTTCATATCCATTCCACACATGATACACAGGCGGATAGCCTTCTTTCTTGACAGAATGCCATACCAGCAGTTCAGACTGTAAAGCATCCGTCATATAAATACCATCTCCTTTGCGGGTTTTGGAGCATCCATCCAATGGCTCACACGCAAATCGGATGCCATACACTCCTTAGTTGAGTAGAGCCAGCCCGATACAGAACTGTAATAACCAAAGTCAACAATGGACTCCCAGCTACCGATAACGGATTTATACCTAATCGTGAGCAGCAGCCGATTGGATAGGGTATGTTCACATCTCGGCAGGGGTGGCAATCCATCAGTCAAGACTGATTTCCAGTCGGTGGCCGGACACGCTGCCGCGCCGTTCACCATTGATCGTACCCGGAGAATCGCATCGTTGAATCCGTCTGTGTAGGTCTTATCGTGAACGCCGCACTTTTTACGCTCCAGCCGTCGCATAAGATCAGAGCGGCTAATCAGGTCAGCGTTCATCATTACAGCACCCCCGAAACCTTTTTATACTCGATCCGTTTCCCGTTCTTGAATTTGATTTGTACGCGCTCAGGGTATTCACAGTAAGGGAGAAATTTACAGGATGCAACGGATTCCGGTAAAGAATGGCTACCCTCGCATTCGGTAGCCTTGTCCGGGTCATTATAGTCCGTGTGACAGACCTCGCAAGTGTATAGGGTTTTCTGTTTCATCCTTGTACCTCCCGCGCTGCGCCGTCCTCGTAGAGGACTTCCATGCCGTAGGCGACAGCAGCATCATGTTCCAAACGGCATCCACGAGCCTGATCCCAGCCCTTGCAGAAGTAGACAGCATGGCACTGTGCCATAACTTCCAAAGAGCGGGCAAGGTAGCACAGCGGGATGTTCTCAATGCCGCGTTTTTTAAGGGCATCCGGGGTAAACCAGTATTCTTCCTTGCCATCATCCTCAAACAAGCTATTGACGAACTGATAGCCCATCTGAGTAAGTGTGTTGATGGCCTGATTTCGGACGGCCAGTATCTCCTTGTCCGTTTTGCCGTTCATCGGCTGAGAAATCATCGCTTTTTTCTTCATAAGATTACCTCCAGCGTTCCAATAACGGGCTGCTTGCTCTGCCGTATCGAACAAAACGCCGCCCATAACCTCAGCTTCGCCACAGGTGCAAAGGACGCATTCTCCCCAGCCTTTATGATGCAGGCCATAGGACAAACCACTCCACGGATCGCTTTCGTACTCGCATCCGGGAACACCCTTGTAGTTGCCCTCATTGTCATGCACACCAACAAATACGGCGGGCTTATGACAGAACGGGCAATCCCTCAATTCTACGCTCATCCCTGTACCACCTTTCCATTGCCATCCCGGTAAAACGTCTTGACTTGCTGGTTCTTGGAATCCACGATCTTGAACAGGTTTACGCCGTCATTGTTTTCGGCGATGTACCGCTGCACATAAGCCGTTGCCTCATCCAGACTGGGCAGACCCGTGACAAAGCTAACGCGGCTCTGATACTCGTGCAGAACCGGGTCACAGCGTTCCTTCCACAACTCCACCGTGTACTCACCGGGGATGGTGATACCGGGCAGGAACACAATAAACACGTCCAGCGGGTACTTTTCAAAGGTTTCCAGAATGATCTTATACACCTCATCCCAGTTACCACCAGCAATGCCGCAGCCCATAAAGCCGGGCATCGCCACCGTGTAGCCGCGCCGCTTTGCGAACATCTTGACCTCGTGCAGACAACGGCGCAGCTTGCGATAATCGGTCAGGCTGTCGAACTTGTCCGGCTCTGCCATCTGGGAGAACAGGTTCGCCACATACGGCTTGCCATGGTGAGTGAGCATCTGGACACTGCCCAGCAGACTGCCGCGCATATCGCGGCACAGGGAGCAGTATTCCTTCCTGTCCTGCTGATCCAGCAGCTGATTCCAGATGGACGCGGCCACGCCACCGCCCATCATGCCGAAAAAGTTAGTCTGGTGACAGATGATGTCTGCCCCACAGTTGAGCAGATCGCCCTTGATGATTTTTACAGCCATAGGTAAAACCCCTTTCAAAATAAGCCCGCAAAAGCGGATACCTTTGCGGGCTGTATACTCATTTCAGCCAGTCGTTTTCAAGCGTACAGAAGCCGAACACTGCCGCCGCTGTGAGAACAATCCAGACCGCCCAGAAGATGACCACCCATCCATCTGCGCCGGACATCAGGAGTTCCCGCGTCTGGTCAATGTCAGTGCCATCGTGGAACGCGGCATCCTGAATCGTGTGCCCGGTGAGTGTGGCATACATCGTGCCCGTGTACTCCACAGGTCGGATATAGTATTCAAATCGAACGCTGCTCCCCCTGTATTTTGTGGTCAGATACTCGCTACTGGGCATATCTATTTGCCCGTAGTCAAAATCTTTGCCCAGAAAATGCACGGTCTGAGAATGCCATGTGTCAGAACCCGCATAATCCCACGAATAATAGATTTCCGTGGTAGTATAGGTGTGACCCTTGCCATCGGTATGCACTACTGTGCGGGTGTGCATATTGTAGTGCTGCTCCTCACGGTAGATGTACATATAAGGCCCGCCGATCCGATCCTCTGATACCGTGTCCACGGCGGACAGCGTGCCATAGCAGAAAGCCCGTCCAACGTCTGTCCTCAGCCCGTAGGCAAACCGATCCTCAGAAGAAATATCAATCGCGGTAGTGTACTCCTGCTTACGCTCCATCGCTGCCTGTTTGATGCCGCCAGAAATGACTGTGCCCAGAATCAGCATCACCAGCACGATAACGGCACTCGCCAGAATCTCCCGGAACGTGATTTCGATTCCGTTAATCTCCAAAGAGATTTCCGACAGACGGAGCGTCCTCTGATACATCGAACGATAAGAGCGCATAGCTTTGTACCTCATACCCGGTCAGGCTCAAAAACGTGCTATTGGGAAAACGGCGGACGTACTGCCGATAACTCTTGACAGTGCGGTTATAGTCAGAGCGGTAATTCGCAATCAGGTTTTCAGTGACCGCCAGCTCGTTCATCAGCTCCCGGTAGTTGTCAGCGGATTGTAGTTCCGGGTAAGCCTCTGCCACGGCTGCAATCTGGGTAGTAATCTCAGACACGGCGGCATCGGAACTGCTACCACGCGCCGCGATAACGGCCATAAGAGTATCGTATTCATGCTTGTCGTATGCCTTGACCGTTTCAACCAGATTCGGGATGAGGTCTGAGCGGCGTTTCTCCTGCACCTGAATATCAGACTGAGCAGCGGCTACCTGTTCCTCGTAGGAAATGGCTGTATTCTTTACGCCCTGCACAATGAACAGACCCGCGCCAAAGGTCAGAAATACGATCAGAACCACGGTGACAATTACTTTCCAAAATGTATCTTTCATGCGCTGATCCTCCGTTCACTTGTCCTGTGTAGGCGATTCCACGAACTGCGCCTGTCGGCGCAATTTGAGATTCTGGGGATTGAAAATGCAAGCCGGGGCCACGCCGCCATAGCCGTTGGTCGCATTGCTGATGTACAGAGAACCGGCAGAGTAGACAAGGCGCACACCGTACGCGTAGCCGGTGTGCGGCGTGATCCACGGAGTACACGTCCACATCCAGTGATCGTACTGGGGAATCACATCGCGGTACTTGCGATACTCGTCACAGGTCAACAGGAAAATCTGCTCATCGACTACGCCATACAGCTTATCGCCGTTATCGGCTACCAGATCGACTGTGTGATAGATCAGATTGTCACTGCCCAGATGGGGCAACAAGTCTTTGCGCAACTTGTTCCGCAGGGTACTCTTGCGCCAGTCGTTGCAGCCTGCAAAGCACTTATCGCTGAACGCCTCACTCCTGTAAAACTGCTCTGCTGTGATAGCGAGGACTCCGCCCTCAATATCCGGGTCGAGAACTACCCACTCCAGCCCCTTGAAATCGAACCGATCTCCGGGATGAAGATTCTGAATGCTTTCGTTTGTCATGGTAAAACCTCCAAATATTATTATTTCTGCATGAGCTTGTCCAGCAGCTCATGGAGCAGCTTAGAATAGGTAGCGGATTCGGCAGTGATGGCCGCGATTTCCTTTTTCAAGTTTTCCACCTGATCCTGCGCGTCTTTCAGAAAGTCCTTAGCCAGATCACGGTCAGCGGACAGAACTTCCAGCTTTTCCGCGTATTCATCGCTTTCCTGCTTGTACTGCTCTGCCTGCGCCTTGGTTTCGCCCAATTCCTTCTCCAGAGCGTTGATGCGGGTCTTGTCGTTGTTTTCCACCTTGTTCACGGGCTTTTCCACGACAGGAGCATCGGGGATGGCGGGCACGTCTGCCGCAGCCGTGCCCAGATTGTAGATGGACACCATAGCGCGGCGAACCTTAATCATATCTTCCGGCGGCAACGTACCAATCAGGCCCGTCAGGTTTGCGTTCTGGGCAAAGCCCATCTTGGACGGGTCAACGTACATCATTCGATTGTTCACCCGGATGTTCTGGCTGTTAATGAGCCGGGGCTGGTCGTAGACGCGGGTAGTGCTGACGGTATCATCCTGAGATGCTGCCAGCACCAGCACGGTGAAGGTGTTGCCGTTGGTCGAGGTGGTTTCATACACCTGACCGGGGAGGGGATTCTTTACGGGAGCAATAAGCATAGTAGACTTCCTTTCTATATTTTGAATGGCCTTGTAAGCCGTCCAATCAGTGTAATACTCGCTGTTCTTGTACGGCGGCATCATTCCAGAAACACCCTATTCAGCCAGCGGGTAGCATCGTTCAGCAGCCGATCCAGCGGATAGGTGCGCTGAAACGGACTATAATAGTAGAGTGCGCACAGCGACAGAAACAGCAGAACCAGAAACAGCATCGTGTCCGGGAGCTGTGCCAGACACCGAGCATGGTATTCCGGCATCCACAAGCACATGAGGCGGTAGAACAGCATGGGTCATCTTCCTTTCAGCTAAATTATTTTGACTACGCTGCCATTATAGCTAAATCAATTTGACTTGTCAACAGTTTCAGTCAAATTATTTTGACTTTTTTCTTTCACGCCGCTTTTTGTAACCTCGCGCCCGCGCGCGTATAGACATATCAAATTAGGCGTATTAGGTAGATCACATATCGCCTAAAACCTAATTTTTTAATCTTTTATAAAAAGGGTGTTACAATGTTACAAAATCTGTATAAGCGCACCGCTGCTGCATTTTTCTGTGTAACACATCCTGAAACACTCCTGTTTCACGTTTCGGTCGAAAGTAACAAGGGCGTTTCATGTTACAGGGATGTTACATCATTTGTTACACAGAAAAAGCCCCCGGCGGGCTGGTTAGGCTCACCGGGGGCAGATGCTCAGTTCTTCTTTGCGTCCTTGATGGCGTTCAGGGTGGATTCGATGCCGTTAGACAGGAACGTGTCAACATCGCCGTAGGTCTTGGAGATGTAACTGACCGCCCCAGAGGACAGGGATGCACGGGCCACCTCGATGGCCTTGCGGTTTGCAATCTTTTCCTCTGCCTCGCCGAATGCGTTCTGCGCTTTCAGCTTTTTCGTGTAGGTCTGCGCCACCGTCCGAACCGCTTTGATGATGGCCTCCTCGATCTCACGGATATACTTTTGGGTGGTGGTATCGTTGGTTTTGCCAACGAAATAATCCGCGATGCTGTGCAGCGCGGTACACGCAAACAGACCCACGACAGGCACAAAGGCCAGACAAACATCCTTGAAGAAAGTAGTCCAATCCATAATTAACCCTCCTTAGAGTTACCAGCGGCGGAATCTCCCTTTTCCTCAGCGGTGCGCTTGACGAAATCGACCAGCGGGATGAGGAACGGCGGGATTTTCACGCCGATGTCAGACAGATTTTCGATGATGCTGATGATCTCGTTGCACATCAGCCATACGCAGACCACGCAGGCCACGACCACGCTACCATTCAGGTTCCAGCCCACGCCGGAAGAAAGATAAGCGATCAGCTGATCCATGATCCAGCCCACCAGCACCAGCAACCACTGCATAACCTTTTTGAGAATGCCCAGAAAGGAGCGGTAGCTACTGCGCCGGATAGAGCGGTACGGTGCAGCGGTGACACCTGTTGCATAGTCGATGATGTTGCACAACACCAGCAGATAAAACGGGATAGCCAGATCGCCCAGATACCCCGTAACGGCCCCGACCAAAGCGCACAGAATCGCTTTGGTCTTGTAAAAGTTCTCCTCCATCATACCCTCCTTACAGGTACTTATCCGCCCCGGAAATCGCTTTCCAGCTGGCGGGGCCACAAATTCCATCCACGGTCAGCCCATGCGCCGCCTGAGCTTTCCGCAGGGCGTTTTCCGTACCGATACCAAAGTTACCATCCACAGGGATGCCCAGCAGCCGCTGGAGCAGCTGAGTTGCAGATTTGTTGACATCACCCGTGCAGCCCTTTTTGATCGTGGGCAGAATGAAAGAACGGTAACTCGTATAAACGTATTTGCCCTTAGCGGTGCAGAGCCATGTTGCCTTGCCCTTGCGGGTATCGGTATGGACAAAGGCGGAATCGCCATACCAGTAGATGCCCACGGCTCCGAAATATCGTGTAGCCACAATGCCCAGTGCTACCGGGTTGATGCTACGATCCTGCATCCGCCAGTCAGCAGCAACACCATACAGATGTTTGCTTGCTTTGCCGCCGCCAACGCACTTATTGTGCTTGATGCAGCGGTATCCGCTGGTAATCTTGATCTTGCCGCCCAGTTTATCGCGGATGGTCTGGAGCCGCTTGATGAGGTCATCATCAATCAGCTGGGCATTGCAGCCACAGGTAGGCGGACACTGGAACTCGGCCAGCCCAAAATTGGCAGTAATCATGCGCGGGTCATCCCGTGCAAAGTCGATAATTGCCATACTATGCACCTCCTTTCAGTACGGCGCGGGGGCTTAGTAGTCCTCGCCCGTGATCTCCTTGAACTCATCGGCGGTGATCTTCTTGCCGACAGCAGCGCGAACGTGCTTGACCTTCCACAGGCCGTTGTCGTACCATCTCTTGATCTTGTCAAAGTCCTTGCTGTGTTCAATATCAGACATCGTTATCCACCTCCATACCATTTTCGGGGCTGGTTTCAGCCTCATCTTCGGGCAGATCAATACCCGCCATCATCGCGGCGAAATACAGATTTGCCTCATTCGTGGCGGCTTTGGCCTGAGCATCGGCGGCGGTGTTACGCAGCTCGATTGCCTGCTTTGCCAGCGGAACATACTGGAATGCCATAGCTGTTTTCCTCCCATAACTTGAAGTAGTAAACGGTCATCTCGCAAATCAGATGGTAGCAATCGCCCTGCTCGGCGTGGGCTTTCCAGCTTTGGAAACAGTCATCAACGTGTTCCCGTGTCATAATGCCCGCCCGTGCCAGCCCGACCAGTTTTCGCAGCTTGCGGCGTTCTCGGCTGACCTTTTCCGGCAGTAGCTTTTGTACTACCTTGCCTGTCTTGGTCAGACGGAACGAGAAGCCCAGAAAACGGATGGGCTGCTTGACAGGTGCTATCTGAGTTTTGCGGGTATTCAACGTAAGCCCCAGAGCTTGCAGCCGCTTTTCAATTTCCATCCAGCAGTATCGCAAGTACGCCTTATCTGGGTGCAATAGGATGAAATCATCCATGTACCGCACATAGAACTTGATGTGAAGCTGCTCCTTGATGAAATGGTCTAGGTCATCCAGTACAGCTAATTGACTTAGCTGTGTTACCTGACTGCCCAGCCCCATGCCCACCGTAGGATCAGGCCCGTGGTCAAAACTGTCTATGATCCGGCAAACCTCGTTATATGCCCACGGATCGGATACGCGCTTTGCGATGGCAGCTTTCACCACGGAATGCGGTGTGCTGCCGAAGAAATTGTGCAAGTCCATTTTCAGCGTGTAGCCGTTCAGCCCGTACTTACGCCAGTAGCGTTGCAGGTGACATTTCAGCCGTTTCCGTGCAAACTGTGTGCCCTTGTCGTTCATACAGGCAGCGTTATCCCATATAAAGGAACGGGATACCTCCGCCGTCAGATAGTTGTCGCACAGGCTGCGCTGGAAAACCCGATCTTTGAACCGGGTGCTGGTGACATCGCGGCGTTTCGGCTCGTAGATCACGAAACGGCTGTATGTGCTGATTTTGTACTTGCCCGTCAACAAGTCCTCGTGCAGTTTCAGGCAGTTGGACAAGCCATTACTGACCCATCCCGCTACGCTGTCTTTCCACAGCACGTTTGACTTGCAGATCATCATTGCCTTATAGAGTGATTCAAAACTGCAAACTTTGGTTTTTACGTCCATACATAAAAAATCCGCCGTGTATAGCTGTACCAGCTCTTAAAGCTGACAGCATCGGCGTTCTGTTTTCGCCTTTATCGGCTGGGATAACGGCTCCTTGTGTGAGCGCACTCGGTTCGGAGGGCCTTTTCAGAATAGGCACAACTTACTACTTTCTCGCATTACTCACAATCCGGGGCCACGCCGCCATTGCCGTTGTTCGCATTGTTGTTGTTCAGAGAACCGTCAGAGTTGACATTGCGCACATTGTTCGCGTTGCCGGTGTTCGGCGGAGGCTGCATCATAGCCGTTACCCCGTTGTTTGTATCATAAGGGTCGATGAATCGTTCTTTATCGGACTTCCGCCAGCTTCTCAGCTTGTTGCGGCTCTCGTTGATGAGTTTCGTCCAGAACTCGATGCGGCTTTCTTCCAGCCCGAACATCATGTACGCCAGATTTGCCAGTGCTTCAAGCTGGTAAGAGGCTTCAATAGATTCGGACTGGAGATTGAAACGCCGCATAGCAGCATCCATGTCGCCGGGTTCAACGTAGACTTTGTTCGCCCTGAACGCCACCACAAAGACTTCAATCGCAGCATCAACGATTTTTCCGATAAAACACCAGCGGTATCTTTTCGGAAAACATTTTTCGTTGCCACAAATATCCATCGTGTACTTGGCCAGCTGTGCGCTGTTGGTGAGGAATTTCAGTTCTCCGTCTTTACGTTTTCCTGCGACTACTGCCATAATAGATTCATCCTTTACTTTAGATTAACTGAATGTCCGCGCCTGTCGGCGCGGATTGGTAAGATTAAGCGATGGTACAAGCCGGGGCCACGCCGCCAATGCCGTTGCCCGCAGAGTTGTTGCGCAGAGAACCGTCAGAGTCGACATAGCGCCCATCGCTCGCGTAGCCGGTGTCCGGCGTTCTGATCCAGTACCACTGCGGATTGCCGTTCAGCCGCTTGATGCGGGCAGAATCCGCACCAGTATTGGCGGCATCCTTGTCGCTGTAAGCGGAATAACGCTGCCATTCGGGGCCTTCGTCAATGCCGTTTTCCTTGCCCATGTACAGGTTCGGGCGGGAGGGGAAGTAGAACTTGTCGATGGTCACATCGCTGCCACCGTTTTCATTGACGTTGTTCCGGGCGGTGGTCAGCTTGACCGGGGCGATGACTTCGAGGAAGTCAGCATCCATGCCGTTCATCCAGCCCGCCATAGAGCTATTCCATGTGGGAGGACGGTCAAAGATGGTCTTGGGAACCCAGAACGTACCAGCCGCGCCATCAGAGTTGAGCCACTGCCGGATTGCAGATTCGCTCCAGTTGTTAGAGCCGTAGCGGATGCGGTGGGTGTGGTTCATGTTCTCGGTCTTGCCGTCTGCCGTGCCCAGATCAGTGCCGCCCGCGCCCAGAGAAACGGGCACAGTTTCGATTGCATCCGTGTCCGTTACCTTGGTGTAGCTGCTGATCTTGGTCGTGCTGGCCTGCGTATTCCAGCCCCACGGGAACATCAGGATACCACCAGCGGGCACAGGCTTGGTCAGCTGGAACTGGAACGTAGAACCGCCGCCGTAGGTGGTATCATAACCGGGCAGCAGGGTGAAGTGGTAAATGCCAGCGGCCAGACCGTCCTTGGTATAATACAGGGCCTCGGTGTTGTCGCACTGCATCTGCTTGTAGACGTTCAGCAGATGGAGCTGCATACTGTGTTTCTTGGTTTTGTCCACCAGAGTTTCACTATCGAAACCAGCGACCTCAAAGGTCAGGGTTTCGGAACCCTTGCTGACCTTGAACAGATCGCCCACAGAGAACACGCTAGGAGCAAGGCCCAGCCGGACGATGTTCTGCACGGCTTTCCAGCTGGTGATCGGGTAGTTCTGACCCGCGATAGCAGCCAGCAGTGCATTGGTCTGGTTCATGGTATCCTTGAACGTGTTATCCAGCAGAATAGGTTCTGCGACCTCATCCGCCTGAGTGCTGACCTCTGCCGTGGTCATGGCTTCGTCATCGGTAGCGGCCTGAACCGCAGCAGCATTTTTCTTAGTAGCCATTAGGAAACCTCCTTCTTGATCTTGATGCAGAGCTTGCCGTCCTTGATAACAAGGCCCAGACCGTCAATGCTCTGCTGTAACTTGGTGACGGTAGATGTGTCGGCCTTGGACGTTTTCAGCCCTTCCACAGTGCCGTTCAGGGCATTTACGGTGGACGCATTGGCCTTGGACGTTTTCAGCTCTTCCACCGTGGTATTAAGGGTGGATACGGAATCCGTGCTTGCCTTACCAGTCAGCGCGGTGTTGGTGTCCTTGACAAAGTTCTTGAAATTCTGATCCAGAGTATTAACGGTGCTTTTGTCCGCCTTGCCCGTAGAAAGACTGTCCAGAGTAGACTTCAATGCAGCAGACACAGCGGCTTTCAGGGTGGAAACCTTGATGTTATAGGTTTCACCACTGGACGATACCAGAATCAGGTCATCGTCCGCTGCCTCTGCCAGCGTTGCAAAATCTTGGATTCGTTTATCTGCCATAAAAACCTCCTGTTAAAGATTTTTGCGAAATGATTTAGACAATCATAGGCATCACCGTCCTTTCCTCTTAGCCATCAGGCTTTTTTCTTTGTCACAAAACAGAGCCGTCCACCGACCATTTTATAAGGCCCCATGATGTCCAGCTTCGATTTGATTCCTTCAATTTCGGTATGCACATCGGTAAACTTCTGATCTACCGTGGTCTGTGCATTCGACAGTTCACCCTTTGTGGTGTAGCCAGCAGCCACGTCATCCAGAATCTGCTTTTCGGCTTTCTCGGCTCGATCCTTTTCCGCCTTGATCTGATCCGACAGTGCAAGCTCTGCCTGTCCAGCTCGGATGATCTCAGCCTCTAACTGCGCTGCCAGAGTGCCAGTTTCACCGCTGCCGCTGTTGACCTTATCGGTCAGGTCATCAATCGACTTGTTCACAGACTTGTCGAGGGATGCCAGCGACTGCTGCAACTTCTGGTATTCCTTTTTGTACGGATATTCCACGCTCAACTCCTCGCTGTTCGGGGCGTTGAGATCGGCGCGGAAATCTATATCAAAGGTGAGCGTTTCAACACACAGAACGCTTCGCACAGCATCGCCGATGATGACTTTATCGCCCAGCTCTGCCGCCGGGTCAAAGATCGTCTTGGATGCCGTGAACGGGCTGTATGTGATGCCTTTCAGCCGCTCATACAGGTCATTCACGATGTTCTGCGTCAGGCAGTCGGAAGAAATATCCAGCACATACCCGGAATTGTTACCAGCTCCCAGCGTGTCATTGCCCGCCGTAGCAGAGATACCAGACAGGGTGACAGATGTACCAGTTGTAAGACCGCCGCAGACCACGGGCACATTCAGCACACCATCGGCGGGTACGATCTCGCCGTTAGACCATGCCAGATAATAGCCCTGCGGGGTGATGATCGAGTTACCGTGTTCATCCGTGACATGATAGGATGCCACGATGGGGCTTTCCGGGGTTTCGCCACCGGAATCATCGGCAGAAACAACGGTAGCCCCGCCGTCCTTGTAAACGATGGTGCTACCGTCTGCTGCCTTGATGACGTTGAAATCCTCATCAATCAGGCGGTATGTTTCATCCGCTGCCGATGTCAGAGGGATAAGCCGGAGCAAATTGTCCTCGGTTATGATCCAGTTGCCGCCGTGACAGATCGCAATATCAACCAGTAAAGATTGCATTGTTTTGTCCGCAGACGGTTTCGGAATCATGTAATCCGCCCCGGTATTGATCTTTGTGCGGGGGTCAATTCCGACCTCTAATCGGGCGGCGATGTCCTCTACAACATCAATCATAGGCCGGGGCCACACCAACGCATCATCCGCGCTGGTCAGATACGGAGTATTTGCCATGAGCATAGCGTCATAGCAATCCAGCGTTACCAGACCATTGTGCTGGGAATCATCACGCTGATTGATGAAAAACGTGCCAAAGCTGGCCCATTCGCTGTATGCCTCATCGTCAGTGATCCGGGCCATGATCTTGACCGGGCTTTCGATTCGATCCGGGGTCAGCACCGACACGGACAGTGTAGCCGCGATGCAGCTACCTACCGCCATCGGCTGCGCCATCAACTTTCGCACGATTATCGGGGCGGAGATGGTGGTATAATCCTTGCCGCCCGAAACGAGCTTTGCTTCTGTACGAAAGCGGCCACGCGCCGCCAGTTTCGCCCAGAGGTTCGATCTACCTCTCATCCCGTCACCTCTCGATGATGTCAAACGTCACGCCATCGTAGTACGTTTTGCCATTGATGCTGCGCTGCACACCCTCATTGATGGTGGAGAAATAATAGCTGCTGGTAACGCCACGATTGACACGGGCATCCAGCAGGGTGATAGAAATGTAGTCCTTACCACCGTACATATCATTCTCCAGCTGCATCATGGTCTTAGCGTCCAGACGGCCAAACGTAACCGACCACTTGCGCTTTGTTGCAAGCCGCGAACGGTACATCAGACCGTCCAGCAGATTGCGTCCGCTGCCGTCAGAATCGACATCGTTCCGGGAGGGTTTCAGCTCAGTAATCAGCTTTGCATAATCGTGACCATTCACGATAAACATAGGAACCGCCATAGCTTTACGCCCTCCTTTCTTACCCGATCAGCGGGGAACTGCCCTGCGCACGGGTTCTACGGTTGATTTCCTTAATCACCATATCCGTGATGCCGTTTGCATCCAGATTCACGGTAGCACCGCTGTACTTCCGAATTGCATCAACAATCGCGGAGGTGGCGTTGGTGACGGACTGGATCACAACAGAACCCAGCTCCTCGTTGGACGATGTAATGGTGTCGCCCAGTGTAGCCGTACCGGCATTTGTCGCTTTCGCGGCGACATCATACGGCATGACCGTGCCAGTTGCAGCCTGCGGGGTGACAAATGCCACCCGGTCTGCGATACTGTTCAGGCGGTCAATCAGGGTAGTGAAACTGTCCTCGATCTTGTTAGAAAAATCGGACAGCATACCATCCAGCTTATCCGAAACAACATTCCCGGTATAATCCAGAGTAGGCGTTTCGGAGCCGATAGTGCTGGTGTCAGCCTGCGCCAGCGTGGACTGCGCTGCATCGACAACTTTCTCCATCTGCTGCTGTGTGCCCTTGATAAGGTCAGGAGTAGCAGCAATGATGCCGTTTTCGATGCCGGGAGGCAGCATTTCGCCGATCTCATCTCGCATCAGGCGAGAGGGAGAATGGATGCCAAAGAACGACTTAAAGCCGTTTACGATGCCGGAGCCGACTTTCTTCACGCCGTTCCACAGACCCGATGCGACATTTTTAATGCCCGTACCGATGCCCGTTACGATGTTCTTGCCGACATTGACCGCGCCGGAAACCACATTTTTTGCGCCATCCCAGATTCCGCTGACCACATTACCAATGCCCTTGCAGACATTAGTAACGGTATTCTTGATGGCGTTAAAGGCATTATTAACGCCATTGCGGAACCAGTCACACTTGTTATAGGCAGTCACTAGACCCGCGCCTAATGCGCCCACACCAGCGATTGCAAGGCCGACAGGCCCACCCGCCGTTGCCAATCCTGCAAGGGTAGTACCCAGACCACCCAGAGCCGTGCCAGCGGTAGCTACTGCGCCGCTGAGGGCAGTACCCACGGAGCCAGCCAATCCAGCCGCGCCGGATGCCAGTGTGCCCAGTCCGCCGCTCACCGTAGCGCCAATGCTGCCCATGCCCGCGCCAATAGTTCCTATCAGCCCGGACAGACCGCCGCCTACGGTAGAGGCGATACCGCCCAGTGTGGAACCGACAGAACCAACAATGCCAGACAGACTACTGCCAACCGTAGATGCAATGCCGCCCAGCCCACCGCTGAACAGCGATCCGAGTTTAGAGAACAGACCCGATGCGCCGGATGCGATTCCAGAGAATCCGTTGCTGAACATCGTGCCGATGTTGGAAAGCATCGACCCTGCATTAGATGCCACACCGGACAATCCATTGCTGAAAAATCCCTTGACAGAGTTCCAGAGATTTCCTGCATTAGATGCGATGTTGTTGAATCCGTTGCTAAACAAATTCTTGATACCGTTCAGCAGCCCAGAGGAATTATTCTGGATATTGCCCAGCCCATTCTTGAGCGTGTTCCCCAGATTCTGAATGAAAGAGCCGCCGTTCTGAGAAGTTCCGTTGAAGAAATTCTTGAACGTGTTACCGATGTTCTGGAGCATATTACCCGTGTTGGTCTGAATGCTACCAGAGCCGCCCTTGAACAGATTCGTGAGCCATTCAATAAACTGACCGCCCCACTGTTTCAGCTGTCCAAAGCCGCCCGACAGCAGTTCCAGAATCTTTCCGGGAATGCTGGAGATCAGCGACCAGAGATCAGGCAGACCACCGTTCACGCCGTCCGTGATGCTGTTCGCCATGCCCTTTCCAGCCTCTACCAGAATATTGGTGTTGCCGGAGGTGGACAGGTTGCTTTTCAGCCCGGAGATGATATTCCACGCAGCCTTTGCCATGCCGACATATCCCTGTTCCTCATAGCCCTTATTCAGAGCCTCCAGAGAATCAGCGACAAACCCGGTGACGTTGGTACGGAAATTCTTATCCATGCTGTTAAACAGACCCAGCGCAACATTTTTCGCAACGGTAGCCCAGTCACCAGACTGCACCGCGTCAATGATGCCCTTGATGTTGGTCAAACCGTCACCGCTGGAAAGTGCATCCGAGATGCGGTTCATGTTGTTTTTCAGTGCATCGACAGTTTCATCCACAAAGCCCTCGCCGAGCAGTGTGCCCTTACCGTCCAGTGCGTCATCCGCACCTGTGTAGACCGCCAAACCTAAGTCACCAGCCGCATCCTCAGCCACCCCGGAATTGTTGACAATACCTTGCGCCACACCAGCATCAAACCAATAGCCCAGTTCTGCGCCCTCGGTAGACGGGGAATGGATACCCAGCGCATCCTTGAATGCGTTAATCAGCCAGTTGGATGCCTTACCAGCAGCCTCAGACAGCCGTTTCAGCGTGTTCTGGATACCGTTGTAGATACCGAGGATGACGTTCTTACCAACGCCCAGCCAGTCGATGTCCGTAAACTTTTTCTTAGCCGAATCGCCGATAGTTTTCAGCGCAGCGGGAATCTTGGTTTGGAGAGCAACAAATCCGTTGTAAATGAATCCAATAACGGACTTACCTGCTGCCAGCCAGTCGATGCTCTTTAATTTTTTCACGGCATTATCGCCGATAGTTTTCAGAGCAGTCGGCAACTGGGTCTGGAGAGCGACAAATCCGTTATAGATGAATCCAATAACTGCTTTGCCAGCCGCCAGCCAGTTGATGCCTTTCAGCTTCGTTACCGCATTGTCGCCGATGGTCTTAATCGCATTGGGAAGTTTATCTTTCAGCGCAACAAATCCGTTGTAAATGTTGCCGATGATGTCCTTGCCCTGCTGAATCCAGTTCACGGATTTCAACTTATTTACGATTTTACCGGGGAGGTCTTTTATCGCATTCACGACAGCGGTAATGCCGCCCATGATGCCGTTTTTCAGACCTTCCATGATATAGCCGCCCATCTCTGCCATGACGGTAGACGGAGAATGAATGCCAAAAGCAGCCTTGAATCCGTTGATAAAGGGATCAAAAATGTTTTTCTTGATCCATGTACCGATGCCGGAAAGGGCTTTCTGGATGCCCTCAAACAGCCCCTGAATAGTAAACTGTCCATCCTCGTAGGCTGTATCCTTCCACCATTTAATGACATCCGCCCACGGCTTCTTGATAAAGCCGATGATCGTAGCACTAATGCCGCCTAAAGCCGCGCCGATGGCCTCTACCGCGCTGCTGACAACGCCGCCCCAGTCGATGCCCGCGAGGAACTTTCGGATGTCATCGCCAAAAGCCCGCCAGTCGAAATTTTCAACGGCAGAGCTGAACGTGTTCAGCAGCCCCTTGACGTAAGAGGACAGGGTTTCGCCAGCCTTGCCCCAGTCGATTGCTGCAAAGGCATTTGTAAGGGCAGTACCGATTGCTGCACCGAGGCCGCGCCAGTTGAAGTTGGTAATAACACCGTGTAGCACATCCAACTTTGCCTCGAAATACTCGCCGAGGGTCTGACCGAGTTTCGCCCAATCAATATCCCGGATGGCGGCATTGAGGCCCGTTGCAATAGCCTTGCCGATGTTTTCCCAGTCGATACCAGTCAGCAACAGGTGCATCGTGTTGACGATGGTATTCACGCCGGATGCAAACGTGCTGCCAATCAAATCCCAGTCGATGGTATCCACCATCGAATTGATGGTATCGCAGAGCGCGTTCACCCATCTTGTGATCGTACCGCCCACGTTATCCCAGTCGATGAAGTCCTTGATGCTCTGGAAAGCGTCATTGATCTTTTCACCGATGATCTTGCCCAACTCGGTGAAATCGCCATCGGCAAAAGCCTTTTTCAGACGATCCACAAAGTCGGTCACACTGGTATCAATGGGGACTTCTTCAAACATCTGGGACGGGTCAACAGACCCGTCATCCTTTTTCGTGGATTTATCGGACAGTACATTCAGCTCATCAAAGCTGGCAAGCTGCCGCTTTGCATCCTTTGCGGATTTAGAAGTCTTGTCCAACGACTTGGCGTAGTCCTCTTGAATGGATGTTGCCTTTTTATAAACCTTCTGCCCAGACAGTGCTGCCGTGAACATACCGATGTAGGAGATGGCCTCGACCAGCTTACTAATAAGGTAGGTGAGAGCCGGGGCAGCAGCCTGTAAAATCGGGTCAAATGCCGCTGCCAGACTGTTTTTCAGCTGTGTAAGGGCAGACGTGATAGACGAAATAGCCTTGTTGGTAGAACTGGAATACTGTGCCAGATTGCCGAATCCAGATACAAGTGCTGCCCGTAACTTATTTACAAGCACAAACAGGGAACGAATGCCGAATGTGTACTTGAGGATAGTTTTCAGGCTGGTTCCAAAGCCTGCATTCGCCGACTTAGAACCCTTGTTCAACCCGACAAAAGACGCTACCGCCTTTTTCACCTGATCGGCGAGCAACGAAACGCTCTTGCCCGCAAGGTCTTTGACCTCGCCCGCGATGCGCTGGATACAGGCAACAGCAGTATCCTTTGCCGCAATAAAGGCAGAGCCAATCATCTTTCCCAGTGCAGAGAAAACAGAAGTGTTTTTGGCAAAGAACTTATCAACCGTGGCGCAGAGGTCATTGTACTTTGCCTGTACATCTTCCAGCTGGGCGGAATACTGGGCATATTGTTCGGTATCCGCACCCGAAACAAAGTCCTCCCCGTTGTCGGTGAGGATCTGCTGTGTAGCTTTCAAATCTTCGATCTTGCGCTTGGTCTGGTCAATGTCATACTGGAGATTCTGGTATGCCTTAGAGGAATGCTTTACCCCGGTGGCATCCATCTTATCCTGCTTTGCCATCAACTTGTCCAGTTCGGTTTCGGCTTTCTGGATTTCCTGCGTAGTCCACGCATAGTCATCCGTTGGAACCTGAGAATCCGCAAGTTCCTCCAGCTTATCCGAAAGATCGTCAATTCGCTGCTGCATGGAATCCGCCAGCTCGTTAAAGCGTTCCAAAGGCGTAGTTGTTACGCCCATGGCCTTATCCGCCGAGGATTCCAGTTTGGAAAGGTCAGATGTCAAAGAATCAAGGTCTTTCTGGAGATCGGACACGGACTGCTTGGCGGCAGTCGTATCAAATGCCCCGGAAAGATTACTGTCCTCCGCGCTGTTCATCTGACTTTCCATGTTTTCCAGTGCAGTGTTCAGACCATCCACTTGCGACTGTAACTGTGTTACCTGAGCCTCCAGCTGCTGAACCCGGCTACTGGAATCATCTGCCGCCTTGCTTGTGTTGGCAAATGCAGAGCCGAATTGCGCGTTAAGCTGTTTAATCTCAGAAGTTAGGGATTGAATGGCTTGCAACAGTTCCTTGCTACCCGCCTCAAACCCGGATTGATCCAGTTCAGTATCAATTACGATAGAACCGTCAGAATGTTCGGCCATTGCTTCACCACCTTTTAACCGAGTAGAGCATTAAGGCGATCTTTTGCGGCCTGTTCTTCTGCCGTGAGTTTCGTTTTCAACTCGCAGATGTCCTTATTCGCATTCCAGAAATCCCGCTCCCATTTTTCCAGCTTCTTACCAGATGCCTTTTTCTGGCGGAGGCTGAGAACGTGAGAAAAAACGCCCTCCTGAATCTCCATAAAGTATCCGTAAAACGTCCACCAATGGAGATACGGCAGAGCGCGAACTTCCCGGCCAGCTACCCGATTGACCGCCGGGAACAGAATATTTTCATCCTGTTCCCAGTCCATCGTCCGGGGCTTGGTCTTTGGCGTTTTTTGGTCAGGATCAGCCCCGCAGTCAATAAACCACAAGGCCCTCTTAAACGCTTCTTCGTAATGTTCCGGGGGGATTGCATCAAAATCCCGGAACAGGATAAACAGGCAAACGTACACACGCTCGCTGTTTTCCAGCTCCGGGTCATTGAATGCTTCTAAAATGGAAAGAACATCCCGAAAGTCCGTCCGTATGCCGTACTCAACGCCGGATACAGAAAGACTTTCCGGGAGTTGCCCGATCATGCACGGCCCTTGCCCGCGTACTTCTTCGTGTAGCGTTCCACGCGGGTGTTGATCTTCTTCAGTTCCTGACCAAACTGCTGGCCGATAAACTTACCGACCTGAGAGATCGCGGTTTCGCAGAAAAACACGCCATTGACAGGGGAAAACGGGTGCATCTTACCAAAGAATGCCTCGCTCATGTTACCGCCGAACATCTCATCGCAGGCGGCATACAGACGCTGCTCCGCCTCGTTCAGCTCACCTTGCAGCTTGCTGGTGTCCAGTTCGCTTTCCGCCGTGCCATCAGCCTTGATGCTGACATCTGCCAGCGGCTCGGTGATAGCATCAAAGTCTTTGACCAGCTTGTTATAGCGGTCAATAATGCCCATGTCAGTGGGCCGGAACTTGAACAGACCGATCTGCTCACCTTTCAGATTGCGGATGCGGACATCCCGCATACCGTCATCGACAACGATTTCCATAGTTTCGGTGGTCTTGATTTCATCAGACATAGTGAATCTCCTTTACAAATAAAAATGGGGCGCAGCCTTTTCAGACCACGCCCCCGGCACAAAAACGGTGATTACCCCTTATTTGCCGGACACGGTGCTTGCGGTAGCGGTAAAGGTTTTCTTGGTCACATCGAAAGTACCCTTGGTACGATTACCGCAGTAGTAGACGCTGAACGGAATCTGAACGCCGCTGGTATCGCCGCCCATGCTGGTGGGAACCACCATGACATCCTCACGGTATGCCCAAGTGACAACACCCTTGTCATTCAGCAGAACATCAACAGCGGTAGTCTTGCAGTCATCGCCAGTCTTGCGTTCATTGGCGATGTCGCTGAGAGCTTCAAACAGCGGGTCACCAGTGACAGCGTAGAAAGTATCCACATCGGACTGAGGCTCGTAGCCGTTGTGCTTGATAGTGCCGTCACCGATGATGTTCTTAGACACTTCGATGTCAGGGTTCAGATCGAGGTTGTATTCCTCCAGATCCGTACCCAGACGGACGTAGTTCGGGGTGGCACTGCCAGTACCGAAAGAGGCATCAAGGAAGTGCGCAAGATATTTGCGCTCGATCTTATTAGCCATTCTTATTTCCTCCTATAAGTCATTTTTAGCTGGATTTGATATTTAGCAGCCCCGCTGCCAACTTCAACGGGATATGCAGTCAGCGTAGGAACGATGGATTTTACCCGGCCCTCCCGAATATTCGGGAAATTCCGAACCGTGTTCTGCTGATAAATCCACGCCATGACCTCATCATAAAAGCCCAGATTTGCAAGGCTCTGCTGAATGTCAGGGCCGAAAGATTCTTTCGATGCAAAAATGAAATTCTGCACCTGAATATCATCCAGAACGATTTCGCCGATGATGTTCTCATGCGTTCTGATTTCGGACGGTACGGAATAGATCGCATACTCCGTAGGGCTTTCCGAAAGAAAGTTGACCCGAAAACGATTTTTGTTTTGAATGGCGGGGCATTTCCGAAACCACAAACGCAGCTGTTCAGTGCTATTTAATTCCGGCATACCGTTTCGCCTCCGTTAAAATATCGTTCATGTGATCCGCTTTCATGCGCTCGTTCCAGAACGAACCCGCGAGGGGGTTTGTGCTGGTGTCGTATTTCAGCTTGCGGCCCGTGAGGTGTTTCGGCATACCCGGCGGCGAAAAGAACCGTGTAGGCTCTCCGCTGTCGTCATCGAACACGGGGATGTTCGGCCCCATGACCTCACCATAATAGAGGTATCGTGCATACGGCCCCTCATATACGACTTTACCGGGGGTGTATGCACGATACGGACTTTTTGCAAGCGTTCCCGTTTTCCACGGAACATATTGCATATTCCACGCAATAACGGAATTATCAATGGCCTGTTGTACCTTACCGCCCTTTTCAAGGTTTCTGGCTCTCAACAGGTCAGTGACAGATCGCCCGAAGTTAAAACGGGCATTGATGACGGTGTAACTCACTTTCCGATCACCTTCCAATGCTGCGCATGGGGGGCTTTACGGTTATCCGTGATAGATAGCACCGTGAACACGTCTGGGCACGTCTGCTGGACACTGGCGGGCGTGATAGCGTCCACCGTGGTAGCTGTCGGATCAGGCGGCGTAAATGCGATATACGAACCATCGCTGCCGATCAGCCGGGAAAGGTCTGCCGCTGTAATCCGGGATGGCGTGTCAATCGTGCCGCGTACAATCACATCTCCACGCTGAATAGTGAAACTTTTAGCGGGGTCTGCCGTTTTGTACGCAATCGGATTGACATAGCCTTTCCCGGAAAAATCAGCATCAACAGGTATCCTTACCGTGTACTGATCCGCAGCAAGCAGCCCGGACGTGGTGACAGTAGCCGCTGCCGTGCTGTACCACGATACACCCGTTATTTTGGTAGGCGTGTAAACGTCATACCCGGTATCCGGGTCTACCTGTGCATTCAGCAGGGTAATGACCTCTGTGCATCCACGCATCAGCCGTACACCCCCCTGTACAAAAGCGGTGTGCCTTTATCGTCCCGTTCATCGGTCAGATATGTGCGCACCGTTTTGTTCATAATGGCATCGCTTTCCGCGATGGTGGGAATGTTGCCGTAGCTTTCCGAATATCCATCGGTGTTGTAGGACGTAACCAGCGGAGAGCTGATTTGCGATTCTGCACCGATGGACGTTTCCAGCCCGATGAGCGCAAAAACACAAAGGGTAACGGCCTCCGGCACGTTCGCCATCTTCTGCACACGCGATGCAGTCAGGTAGTCCACCCTTTTCCGGGCTTTGAACTCTGCCAGCGTAAACGCTGTATCGTCCAGTGTGCCGCCCAGCTGTTTATATCGCTCATACGTCAGATAACTTACCATTGGCATTACCTCTTAGTGTTTGCGGCCAGCTCAGATCAGGCGTGGGCGGTGACGTTGAACTGGAGAGCATCGGACTTGTTGTTCAGGATGAACACGTCCTCATCGCTTTCCTCGAAGTAGATGTACTTGCCCTCAGTCACAGCAGAGGGGGCATCCAGAGTGGCGAAGGAGTAGGAAACAGGGGTGATGACAGCACTCGGATGCACCAGCAGCATATTGATCTGGTCAGCATCAGCAGCGACCTTATAGCCCTTGTCGAAGGTGTACTTGGACTTCATCAGGGTAGAGGGAACGCCGATGATCTTGACCTCATCAATGCGGGAAACGGTGCGGTCAATGTCTGCGTTCTTCTTGCCGACATCAATGTAACGCTGCACCTGCTCGGCGTTCTTCAGCATCTTCTTGACCTCGTTGGTGACGTACAGGACACGGCCAGCAGCGGGAACACGGGCATTGTCCATGTTCATCATCATGTCATCAAAGACAGACAGCACATTAGCCACAGACAGGACGGTTGCATCTGCGGTATGGCTCAGCTTGCCCCACTCGGAATACAGGGTGCTGATGGTGTAGGCATCCATCTCCGGGAACTTCTGCTCCTCGTTGAACACCTGAGTGATGTTGGTGATGGACGCGGCCTGATTGGTTTCATCAATGTCGCGCGGATGCACCAGAGTAGACCACTTACGATGATGGGTCAGGGTCTTGTTCTCCCAGCTGTTGTCATAGTTCCGGGTGGCGGTGGCGATGGTATCGCGGTCAGAATCCACACGGCCAGTGGTAGACAGATGGGGGATGGCAATGGTCTTAGCATCCACAAAGCGGAAGCGGCCATTGTTGGGGGTGGCGTACAGATCGCCGAAGAACAGGCTGTAAGGATAAGCCTGCTCCAGAGCGGACTGATACTGGGTTGCGTAGTTGAGCAGTGCCATAGATTTTTACCTCCTATGGATCATTATTTGGCCCGGATTATTTTTCGGCGGGATTGGGCCGCACCCCGGCGAAATTGAAGTTAAACAGGCTCTTGCCGCCCTCTGCGCCAGCGGTCTTACCAGAGCCAGCGGGCAGCACGATAGCAGGGGGATTGCCGCCCTGTCCACCATTACCGCCCTCATCTGCGGGGGCCTCGGTCTTGAATGCGCCGGGATCAGCAGTGCGGTATGCGGTGACATAATCATCCCATCCCAGCAGCTTGCCGCCATCCAGCTTGAGGCCCTTTGCGCTTGCGTCCTCCAGAAATGCCCGCTTTGCGCTATTAGACGAAAAATGCAGCCCGGAGGATGCCTCACGGAGAGCAAAGTCGTATGCCTGAGCGGTCAACTTCTTCTGGTAGTCCTCGGTATCCTTGGTGTACTTGCCCTGCAATGCCGTCAGCTGGGTCTGAACATCTGCCATCTTTGCCGCGTCATTCTTGGCGGCGGTAAGCTGCTCATTCAGACCGTTCAGGTCGGTATCACGCTGCGACAGCTGGCCGTTCAGATCGGTGATCTGCTGGGTCAGAGTGTTCACGCGATTGTCAAACTTGTCCTTGGCAACATACGCGCCGCTGGACAGGTCAACAACATTCATGCCTGCCTTGCTGACCGCCTCTGCAAGCTGGTCATAGGTCAGAGGGCCGTTCGCAAACAGATTCTTGAGAAATTCCATGTTGTGCCTTTCGCGTTCTGCATTTGACTTGTAAACGCGCTGCCAGTCAGCGCACGGAACGCCATCGCATTTAATCGTCTGCAATGCCGACAAATTTATATCAGGAGCCAAAGGCCCCGGACATCGTTATTCATTTCGCGGCTGGAAACACGACAGGGTATCAATGTCGTAATCGCCAGCATCACACGCATACTCATGTGGCGCGAGTTGGTGAGCATGGGCGCAGTTCTTACAGGTGCGCTCAGGCTTGTACGCCCATTTTTCATCGTGTACCGGGATGGGCGTAGGGTAAAACTTGCTGTTGTCGTAGACCATTACCTGATCCTTTTCGACAATGGCAAAGTGGCGGTCATCCACAGCCGCCAGAGATGCCCGGATTTCAGCGTTTTCCATTGTGTGAACCTCACTTTACTTTGACAGCCTTAAAGCCCTCTACGGCCATTCTCTGCCGCTGTGAGGGCAAGCCGGATTTTTGCACGATTTCAGAATAGGTCTGCCCCAGTGCGTTGATGTGCTTTTGGCACTCCCGCCGCCCCGCCATGTCACCTGTCAGGCGACACGCATTCGCGGCATCCTTCCATCGGCGCGATTCCGTTTCGATCCTCCTCATCAGCTGTGTAGCTTGGTAGATCGTGTAATGCTTGCCGCCGATCTCCACGCCCGCATCGTTCGCCGCTTTCCACGCCGCCAACTGTTCATCCGTATAGCGGCGGACAGAATAGCGGGTGTCAAACGGCACAGGAAAGTGCATACAGTTCCATTCACTAATTGGACGGCGGAATGCGGTATAAACGTGCCCCTCGACATCAACAAAAGGCTGGCCGGATTGCATCTTTTCAAACTCAGCGATTAAAAAAACGCGCCCCTGCACCGGTTCGTGATCCGGCGCACTGTGCGCGTGTGCTGATATTTCACGGGCATTAAATCCCAGATCATCGCCGATGATCTGCGCCCCGTTCTTTGCGATCTGGTTTGTCGCATCTATGATGTTTTGACGTACAGCCGTATCAAGCCGCCTATGGTAGCCGCTGGCGTACTGTACCTGTAAGCCGTTATAGCCCAGTTCTTGCACCGTCCGGCGCATCGCCGAATTGTAATCGGTCAGCCCGGAGGACGCGGCCAGAACCGCCTTATCCACAGCCTTTTTATAGGCATCGGATACGGCGGTAGTATTGGAGTAGTTTTGCAGATCGCCAGCGGTCTGCATAGACACAGCCCGGACATAATGCCGTAGCTGATTCTGCGCGGCATCGCTCAGGGGCTGAGATTCCAGAGCAGCGGCGAAACGGGGGTCTGTATACACATCATCCATTGCCGCTTGATAGACTTTAGCCATCTGAGCAGAGGCCAGCCCCGTAGCCGTTTGCAGCTTCTTTTTAATGGCGGTGACATCCTGCGACATCTCCATCATAATGGTAAGCTGGTTAATGCTGGACTGGCTCATCTGCCCGATTTTTTGAATCTGGGCGGCGATTTTTGCAATAAAAAATGCGTTGACCTCATCAAACTGCGCCATAACCACAGAGAGGGCCTTTTCCAGCTTTTCAGTGGTTTGCATGAGAAATTACCCTTTCCGAATTAACGCCGTTTACTGGGTTTCGTTGCCGCCGTTGGCGATGTTCGGCAAAACAGCCTGTAAATTGTTCATCTGGTCTGCCAGCTGCTCATCCCGGATAGTTTGCAGGGCTGCATCTGCCTGCGCCTTGGTTTCACCAAAGAACCACTGGCGCATCTCGGAACGGCCCATCATGCCATTGGTAGCCAGTAACAGCCGCTGCTGGAGCTGCTGGTCACTGTCTGTCAGGATGGAATCATCCCAGTCAAACGAAACCTCGTAATCACCAGCCGGGGCCAGATTGTACAGGGTGGCGTACTTATCCATCGCCCGGATGACATCGCGCAGACAGGCTTCAAGTGCCCGCTGATTGTCCGCGATGGTGGAATAGGTCTGCTGCTTTGCGATTTTCAGCTCGGTAGCAGTACGCGCATCCACTTGGGGATCAGAAATAGAGCCTCTGGACAGCCCGCACAAGTCCTCCACATGACGGAGAATCTGGTTCAGACCGTTAATCAGGGCCACATCACGGAACGCAGGAGCGAACACGTTATAATTGCCGCCCTCGCCGCCCGCGTCCACGCCACGGAACAGCCGCCTGTTCAGCTGAGGGAGGCCCAGTTCCTTTGTTGTGGGATCTTCTTTCAGGGCCATCGGGTCAACGTCAATCGCCAGCTCGCCGCCCTCATACTCCCACAGCAGACGGGAATACTGGACATCCGCATCATGGATAGCATCAATAGCCCGCGCAAATGCAGAAACGCCCATCGGGGAATCCACATCAATGCAGTTTGCAGCAGCGACCTTATACCAGCCAAAAAGCTGGCCGTCTGCCTGCTTGATCT
>OGGA01000293.1_pt1 | contig 36482 bp, 31 predicted proteins | sample 1571041 | NCBI WGS metagenome assembly OGGA01 (sample SAMEA2582057, study PRJEB24529) | metagenome | biome: Human gut stool | place: China | collected 2011 | reverse complement strand
ACTCAGCCCATAGATTACAAGTCCGAATGCACCATAAAAGCCATTGATACGGGAATTAACCATGATACCCAGCAGGAAAAGCACTCCTGCCAATACTGTATTCCCCTGAAACATCACCTGACCGATGTTCAGACAAAAAGCCTGCAAAAAAGAGAGTGACTGGGCTGTCACTGCATTTCCGGAAGGCAACAGCAAAGACGGCATCATCCCTCTGCAAGCAGCCAACAATATCCACACCGAAAGGATGAAAGGAGCGGTAAATCCCGGCACCCGCCGCTGCAAGCTGAAAAGACGGGCTATCCAAGCGGATAAGCACGCACCTGCAACCAACAATGAGAAAGAAGCTACGGAAACCGGCATAAATACTCCGATTGCTATTCCCACCAAAGTACCGTTAAACCCGTAAAGCCCGTTCCTTATATCTTCGCGACTGTAACCGGAAAGGCAAGCCGTTAGTGTACTTACAACATTACCCGCAATCGCCAGCAAGGCCATTTGCCAGGAATTCAGAAGGATACCTGCCAGCATCAATACCCCCGACAGCGCATTGTTCTGAAACATCACCTGGCCTACACCACGCCCTAAAGTAAGAAATGCCTCTTTCATATACTCTTTCAAAAGCTATTTATACAATATAATCTACTGCAAAAGTACATATGTTTTGTCTTTTCAGATAAAACAAACAATGATTATTAACGAACTTCCGTCCAACAAATGTCCAACAAATATGCGGCAAACCACATTTATAGCAACATCGGACAAGTCCTCTATCCCTTTTTCCCCTTATTTTTGCATCGTGAACAAACCGATAGAATATATGGAAACCAAAAAGACAACCCGGGAAGAGTATCAGAAGTGTGTGAATGCAGTGGTGGATTATATCAATCTCCACCTCGGAGAAGAAATCGACCTGAAATCGCTGGCCAAGATTTCCCATTTCTCTCCATTCTATTTCCACCGCATTATGAAGGCTTTTTTGGGCGAACCCGTAGGTACGTTTATTGTCCGGACACGTACCGAAACGGCAGCACGGTTATTGCGCTACACCGATTTGCCGATAGCCGACATTGCTTATCGCATCGGTTATTCGTCTTCCTCGTCATTGTCTAAAGTGTTCAAGCAGTTCTACGGCATTTCACCTTTAGAATATCGTAACAATAAAAACTTTGTAATTATGAAACCAGCTATTATCCGTCCGGAACTCAAACTGAAACGGGAAATCAAAGAACTTCCGGTCCGAAATGTGATTTATATCCGATTGTTCGGAGACTATAAACTAAATGATTATTGCGGCACGTGGATGCGCCTTCAACAATTTGTCCAAGAGGAAAAGCTGCCAATGGGAGAAGTGATGCCTTACTGTATTTTTCATGACGACCCTAAAGTGACCCCGATAGAGAAACTGCGTACCGATGTATGCATGGTTATGCCTGCCACCGTAACTCCGAAAGGCAATATCGGCTTCAAGCAACTTCCGGCAGGACGCTATGCCATATTCCTGTATAAGGGTTCGTACGAACACCTGCAAAGTGTGTACGACACAATCTATGGAAAATACATCCCTGAAATGGAATGTACATTCAGAGATGAAGCCAGTGCCGAACGATACCTGAATAATCCGGCTGATACTGCACCGGATGAGTTACTGACAGAAATCTATATTCCGATAGAATAAATTAAAATATGTAAGGTATGGGCTCGTCATTCTTCATTATGTCCGGAATGAGAAACCATACCTTATGAAACAGACAAACACCCCTACTTCACCTGCTTATAGTCCGCAATGAATCCTTCCGTCATCCACTTTGCCAGAGCCTGGCGGTTGGAACTGATAACGAAACGGCGCTGGTCGAACGTATTCTGGATATTACCCAGTTCAACGAAGACCGAAACCGGAGCGGCTTGCAGCAACACGTAGAGGTTACGCGAACTGACAGTCCCTTCAAATCCGCGATTGGGCTGATGTTTGTCATATTTCGATTCGAAAGTTTCTTTCATGGTAACCGCCAGTTTCTTTCCCGACACGCTTTTCGGAGCATGGTAAAAGAATACGTCCGTCTGCGCACTCCTGCTGCGGCTGTCCACATGCAAGAATATAGCCCGGCAATACTTATACTTCCTACGGTCTTTCCGGTAGAGTTCATTGATTTTGGTGCAACGCTGTTGCAGGCGGGCTACCTGATTCAGCGGAATGGCATCGCCCATGCACGTTTCCCGCTTACTGTTGGAAAGGTAGCGGCTGTCGCGGATTCCGTCTTTGGCATCCTGAATGATGATATGCACTTCCGCGCCTTCCTGCATCAGGTTACGGGCAAGGCGCAAGGCAACATCATAGGCATATTCATCCTCGTGCAATTCCACCTTTCCTATTTTTCCGATAGCTCCGGGATCGGGACCGCCATGTCCGCTGACCACATAGAAGCAAGCACCCTGCAAGCGGTTGGACGTCACTGTCACATCGGCCAGCTTCTTCCCGAACAGCCGTTCGCGAACCACTCTCTTTTTACCGGCAACAGCTTTGGGCGAAACGGAGGCAGAAGTCCCTTTCTTCAAGGGCGGCAACACATATTTCACGCCCAATCGCAGTTCCTCTTTTCCACGCAGACGTTTTTCGTTCAGCTTCATAAACTCATTATAGTAGGCTTTTCCCGGACGTTTGTTCCGTTCCAGAAAAGACGAAATACCCTCGCCCGATTTGGGTGTGGCATATTCTCCCTGAGCAGAGACATCCAAAAGAAGAAAAGTACAGAAGAGAACAGCAAGCAAGCAAAATATACGTTTCATATTCCCGTTATTCGTCATTTATTTCGTATCGGCAGCAGATTTTCAACTGCTAAATTATAGCATTTTACCATTCGCGCGCACAAAATTATATTTTTTTCCCTACTTTTGCGACAACTTACGTGTTTTAAAGAAAAGAAACTCTAAATACAGATAGCATTATGGCAAAGCAATTCAAGCCGGAGACACTGTGCGTACAGGCTGGGTGGACTCCTAAAAAGGGAGAACCCCGCGTACTCCCCATTTATCAAAGTACAACTTTCAAATACGATACCAGCGAGCAAATGGCGCGTCTGTTCGACCTCGAAGACAGCGGTTACTTCTACACCCGTCTGCAAAATCCTACGAACGATGCCGTTGCAGCCAAGATAGCCGCCCTCGAAGGCGGTGTAGCCGCCATGCTGACATCGAGCGGACAGGCAGCGAATTTCTATGCTATCTTCAACATCTGCCAGGCAGGCGACCACTTCGTATGCTCATCCACTATCTATGGCGGAACGTTCAACCTGTTTGGCGTGACAATGAAAAAACTGGGTGTCGATGTAACGTTTGTCAACCCCGATGCGCCCGAAGAGGAAATCTCCGCCGCTTTCCGTCCGAACACCAAAGCCCTGTTCGGCGAAACAATCTCCAACCCTACGCTGGAAGTTCTCGACATCGAAAAGTTTGCCCGTATCGCCCACAAGCACGGTGTACCTTTGATTGTAGACAATACTTTCCCCACTCCTATCAACTGCCGCCCGTTTGAATGGGGAGCCGATATAGTAGTCCACTCCACTACCAAATACATGGACGGACACGCCACCAGCGTAGGCGGAGCAGTTGTAGACAGCGGCAATTTCGACTGGGAAGCACATGCCGACAAATTCCCCGGTCTCTGCACACCGGACGAATCGTATCACGGACTTACTTATACAAAAGCTTTCGGCAAACTGGCTTACATCACTAAAGCAACGGCGCAACTGATGCGCGACCTCGGCAGCATCCAGTCTCCGCAGAATGCGTTCTTGCTGAACCTCGGTCTGGAAACTCTGCACCTGCGCATGCCGCAACACTGCGGCAATGCCCAAAAAGTAGCCGAATACCTTTCCAAAAACGACAAAGTGGCATGGGTGAACTATTGCGGCCTGCCCGACAACAAGTATTACGCATTGGCACAGAAGTACATGCCCAACGGCTCCTGCGGCGTTATCTCTTTCGGACTGAAAGGCGGCCGCGAGGTGTCTATCAAGTTTATGGACTCGTTGAAGCTGGCAGCTATCGTGACTCACGTTGCCGATGCACGTACCTGCGTGCTCCATCCTGCCAGCCATACGCACCGCCAGCTCTCTGACGAGCAACTGTTGGAAGCCGGTATCCGCCCCGACCTCATCCGTTTCTCGGTGGGTATTGAAAATGCGGACGACATCATCGCAGATATAGAACAGGCGCTGAACGCGTAAGCATCATCTGTTCAAGTGAAACGCATCATCTGTCGAGGGCTGTTCAATCATACATTCAGCCTCAACGGATGATGCGTTTCATTATTATTCAGTTTTCAATGTTATCGGCAGGCTTTCCTTACCCTGACAGAAGGTCTTTGCCTTCACTACCGGAGCATGGCACGGCACGGGCGCTTCCCACAAAGCGGATTGGGCATCCGGTTCCGAACCATCTGTTGTGTAACGTATTTCAGCACCTCGAATGGCAACGTTGGCATAAAGCTTACCGTCCTTCACCAACAATCCCGGATGAGGCAGGCGGAAATTGATAGCGTTCCTTGCCCAATAAGGCATTTCCATATCGCTGATTTTTTCATAATACAACGCCAATGCTTTGTTGAAGGCTTGCTGTTCCTGTGCACCCCGCAGTTCTTCCCATGCCGGATAAGCATTCCAACCACGCTCTGCCAGTCCCATGATTTTCGGAAAAAGAAGGTATTCCACACCGTTAAAGCTACGGATTGTTTCGGCAAACAACTGGCCTTGCACACCCAGGATATTCTTTCGCCCCTCTGCCGTCAGAACTGTTTTTCCCTTTTCCGCTGCATCCAAATCGACGGGATTGCCTGCACCGTCCGTACGCAACGAACGATAGATGCTGAAAGGAAGCATGGAGAAAGAGACTGACTCATCCACATAACCGCCCCAATCGAGCCCGCGCTCGTCGGGATGCCCGTTGTACGCCATATCCATATAGAAATTGCCCACATTACAGAGAATCACCGGGTAGCCGTTATTGGCAATCTGATACACCACCTCATCGTATCCCGGAACCGTATTCCAGCAGTACACGCCCGCCGCCTGAGTCCGCAATTGCCGGTGCGCCTCTTCGGTATGCCCCAAAGCAACTTCCTGCCAACCGCTGAATTTCAGCCCGTTCCTTTGCATAATGTCTGCCATCTGCGTGATGAAATGCTCTGCCAAGTCATGCGGTTTCGTCATTCCTTTCTCTTTCATCAACGCCTGACATTTTGGAGAACCCAGCCATACGCCGCGCGCCACTTCATCGCCGCCAAGATGCACCGTAGCCAGCGATACGCCGGCTTCCCTGTACATAGCCGCAAGTTCCTGAATCACTTTCTCCATAAAGCGATAAGTAGAGGGCATCGCCACATTTATCACATTGTCCGTATAATACTGCACGGATGCGTAGCGGGAAGTATCTTCCGGCTCACTCAGCAGATATTCGGCGGCCTTTTCCACATCCGTGTCCTTATACTTATTATAACGCGCTTTCATGGAAATGATAGCCGCACGGGCATGTCCGGGAGATTCTATTTCCGGTATGACGCGGATATGCCTTTCGGCAGCATAGCGCAACAGACCGATAAAGTCCTCACGGGAGTAATATCCGTTGCCTACGGTTGCGGCATCCGGGTCGTAACCGCCGTCATAGCACGGATAGAGACAACGGCTCTCGTCGGTGGTATGTCCGCGGCGGCTGCCCACGGCGGTCAGCTCTTCCAGTCCCGGAATTTCCAGACGCCATGCCTCATCATCCGAAAAATGGAAATGGAGCACATTCATTTTGTAAGAAGCGAAAACGTCCACCAGCTTTTTCAGATTGTCTACGGTAGTGAAGTTGCGGGCAATGTCTATCATCTGCCCGCGATATAGAAGGTCGGGATAATCTTCCACAGACATAGCGTCCAACCGGTACGGCGCTTCTTTACCTTTCAGCATCGCCAGCAAGGTTTGCGTACCGTTGAAAACTCCGTGCGGAGTGGCGGCGCTAATCTTTATCCGGTCGCTGTCTATAACCAAATCATAGTATTCATCGTTCACAGCTTTTGTCTTGTCGGCCAAGGTTTCCAAAGCAATCGTAACGGGAGCTTTATCCACTACTTCCAAGCCGTACAGAGCGGATAACTTCTCTTTCAGCAACCTTGCCTCAACGGCATACGCGTCCGGATAAGCCAAAGCCACCTTGCCATCCAGCACAACAGCGCCTTCGGCAGGCGTCGCTTTCTTTACCGACGGCAATATATCCCATTGTTGCAAAGCCGATACGTTCTCCAAACGAAGATTCGATTCGTATATTTTAGTTGCATCCGGATAGCCGGGCAGTGACTCCGGCGAGGGCAACGCAAGCGTATTCAGCGTTACGGGAAGCGGACTGCTTTCCTTACCGTCTGCCGTAGCCACCCAATACGTGCCCTCAGGCGCGTGCGAATTTCGGTCTATCTTGTAAGAACACAGAAAAGTGATACGCATGGAATCGCCGGGAGCCAACGGAGTAAAGCTTTCCGTCGGATACATCTTAAAGAAGTTTCCGTTCACCGGTTCCACCTTAACAGCAGGATTTCCTACCTGCTTCACATTGCGGGGAAGTTGCGAATAATAGATTGTCCAATTTCGGGGAAGAGGAGCGCCGGAGATGTTTTTAAGAACAAAGGAGTTCTCATAATATCCGGGTTCCGCATTACCCGTACCCATTTCCCAGGTCAGGGAAACCGGAGCTTCGGGTTTGTCACTCGTTCCGCATCCTGCCAGCAACGGCGCGGTGCAAAACAATAATCCTGCAAGAGGAAGTTTAAAAATCTTCATAAAACAACTGTGTTAAGTTAATAATTGGGGGTAATACTTAAATCTATTGCCAAAAATAAGCATTTTTAGTTTATTTACTGATAATTCTAATAGAAATTATCCGATACAGACTACAAATTAGAACTTTTATCTCTAAATTTGCGACCAAATCATAACAAATTTAACTAATCTACCATGGCTAAGATAACCAAAGAAGCTGCCTTGCTCTATCACTCGCAAGGCAAACCGGGAAAAATTGAAGTAGTGCCCACCAAGCCCTACAGTACACAAACCGACCTTTCACTCGCTTATTCTCCGGGCGTTGCAGAACCGTGCCTCGAAATCGAGAAGAACCCGCAGGACGCATATAAATATACAGCCAAAGGCAATCTGGTAGCTGTAATCTCCAACGGAACCGCTGTTCTCGGTCTGGGCGACATAGGCGCGCTCAGCGGAAAGCCCGTTATGGAAGGAAAAGGGCTGTTGTTCAAAATCTATGCCGGCATCGATGTATTCGATATCGAAGTGAACGAGAAAGACCCCGACAAGTTTATCGAAGCAGTCAAGGCAATTGCCCCCACGTTCGGCGGTATCAACCTGGAAGACATCAAGGCTCCCGAATGTTTTGAAATAGAACGCCGGCTGAAAGAAGAACTTGATATTCCGGTGATGCACGACGACCAGCATGGTACGGCCATCATCTCCAGCGCCGGACTGCTGAACGCACTGGAAGTGGCAGGCAAGAAGATTGAAGACGTAAGAATCGTAGTGAACGGCGCAGGCGCTTCCGCCACCTCATGCACCAAACTGTACGAATCGCTCGGCGCACGCCGCGAAAACATCCTGATGCTGGACAGCAAAGGCGTCATCACCAGCGACCGCGAGAACCTGACCGAACAGAAGCGTTACTTTGCAACCGACCGCCGCGACGTGCATACCCTTGCCGAAGCCATCAAAGGCGCCGACGTATTCCTCGGCCTGTCCAAAGGCAATGTACTGACGCAGGATATGGTACGCAGCATGGCCGACCACCCCATTGTATTCGCCCTTGCCAACCCTACTCCGGAAATATCCTACGAAGATGCCATGGCAGCGCGTCCGGACGTACTGATGTCTACCGGCCGTTCCGACTATCCGAACCAGATTAACAACGTTATCGGCTTCCCCTATATCTTCCGCGGTGCACTCGATACGCAGGCAAAGGCCATCAACGAAGAGATGAAGATTGCTGCCGTACACGCCATCGCCAATCTTGCCAAACAACCCGTACCCGACGTGGTGAACGAAGCCTACCATGTGAACAACTTCACTTTCGGTCCGGAATACTTCATCCCGAAACCGGTAGACCCGCGCCTCATCACCGAAGTGTCCTGCGCTGTGGCAAAAGCCGCCATGGACAGCGGTGTGGCCCGCAAGCACATTGCGGACTGGGATGCCTACCGCCTGCAACTGCGCGAGCTGATGGGCTATGAAAGCAAGCTCACCCGCCAGCTCTACGACACCGCCCGCCGCAACCCGCAACGTGTGGTATTTGCCGAAGGCATTCACCCCAATATGCTGAAAGCCGCCGTTGAGGCCAAGGCCGAAGGTATCTGCCATCCCATCATATTGGGCAATGACGAAGCTATCGAGAAGCTGGCAAAAGAACTCGACCTCAGCCTCGAAGGCATTGAAATCGTAAACCTGCGCCATCCCAACGAATCGGAACGCCGCGAACGTTACGCACGTATCCTTTCCGAAAAGCGCGCCCGCGAAGGCGTCACCTACGAAGAGGCCAACGACAAGATGTTCGAGCGCAACTACTTCGGCATGATGATGGTGGAAACCGGTGAGGCCGACGCTTTCATCACCGGATTGTACACCAAGTACAGCAACACCATCAAGGTGGCCAAAGAAGTAATCGGCATCCGTCCGGAATTCAAGCACTTCGGCACAATGCACATCCTCAACTCCAAGAAAGGCACGTACTTCCTTGCCGATACGCTTATCAACCGCCATCCCAATGCGGAAACACTGATAGACATCGCCAAACTGTCGGAGTATACCGTACGCTTCTTCAACCATACTCCCGTTATGGCCATGCTGAGCTACTCCAACTTCGGTACGGACAAGGAAGGAAGTCCGGTAAGCGTGCACGAAGCCGTGGACTACATGCAGCGCAACTATCCCGACCTTGCCATCGACGGCGAAATGCAGGTGAACTTTGCCATGAACCGCGAACTGCGCGATGCCAAGTATCCGTTTACCCGTCTGAAAGGAAAGGATGTGAATACGCTTATCTTCCCGAACCTGAGTTCCGCCAACTCCGCATACAAACTGTTGCAGTCGATGGATATGGACTCCGAACTCATCGGCCCGATACAGATGGGACTGAACAAGCCTATCCACTTTACCGATTTTGAAAGCTCCGTGCGCGATATAGTAAACATTACCGCAGTAGCCGTTATCGACGCCATTGTGGACAAAAAGAAAGCAGGCAAATGAAAAGGCAATTTTCCAGATTTCAAATCGTTTGCATCACGCTTCTTTGGGCAGCGCTTTGCTACATAGTACTGACAACCGCCGAACGGATTGACGGACCAATTATCCTGACACTTGTCATTTCAGCAGCATTGGTATTCATTCCTGTAATAAAAGCGCTCAAAAGGAAATAAATAATATCTTTTTATTCATTTTTACGGGATAAAACAATATTTTTGTTGTTTTATCCCGTATTTTATTTATAAATTGTTTGCTTGTATCATTTTTATGTTTACTTTTGCAACCGCAACAAAAGGTAAGGCGCTACCGTATCACCGCCTTACAATATAAATATGCAAACCCAATAAAAGAAATAGATTATGAATGCAGCTAAGGTATTAGAAGATTTGAAAAGACGGTTCCCCAATGAACCGGAGTATCATCAGGCAGTAGAAGAAGTGCTTTCTACCATTGAAGAAGAGTACAACAAACATCCGGAGTTCGACAAAGCCAATCTGATTGAGCGTCTTTGCATCCCCGATCGCGTTTACCAGTTCCGTGTTACTTGGGTGGATGACAAGGGTAACGTACAAACCAACATGGGTTACCGTGTACAGCACAACAACGCCATCGGTCCGTACAAAGGCGGTATCCGTTTCCACGCTTCCGTGAACCTCTCCATTCTGAAATTCCTTGCTTTCGAACAGACTTTCAAAAACTCGCTGACTACCCTGCCTATGGGTGGCGGTAAAGGCGGTTCGGACTTCTCTCCGCGCGGCAAGTCAAATGCAGAGGTGATGCGTTTCGTTCAGGCTTTCATGCTGGAGCTGTGGCGCCACATCGGTCCCGAGACCGACGTTCCTGCCGGTGACATCGGTGTAGGTGGCCGCGAAGTAGGTTTCATGTTCGGCATGTACAAGAAACTGTCTCACGAGTTTACCGGAACCTTTACAGGAAAAGGCCGCGAATTCGGCGGCTCGCTGATTCGTCCGGAAGCCACGGGTTACGGCAACATCTACTTCTTGCTGGAAATGCTGAAAACCAAAGGTACAGACCTCAAGGGCAAGACCTGCCTGATTTCCGGTTCGGGCAACGTGGCTCAGTACACTGCCGAGAAAGTACTGGAGATGGGTGGCAAAGTCCTGACAATGTCCGATTCCGACGGTTACATATACGACCCCGCAGGTATCGACCGCGCAAAGCTGGATTACATCATGGAACTCAAGAACCTCTACCGTGGACGCATCCGCGAATATGCAGAGCAATATCCGGGCGTTAAGTATGTGGAAGGTGCACGTCCCTGGGGCGAAAAAGCAGACATCGCTCTGCCTTCTGCCACTCAGAATGAAATCAACGGTGACGATGCCAAGAAACTTATCGCCAACGGTGTAATGGCGGTATCCGAAGGTGCAAACATGCCTTCTACTCCCGAAGCTATCAAAGTGTTTCAGGAAGCCAAGATTCTGTATGCTCCGGGCAAGGCAGCCAATGCCGGCGGTGTATCGGTATCGGGCCTCGAAATGACCCAGAACTCCATTAAACTGGGCTGGAGCGCCGAAGAAGTGGACGAAAAGCTGAAAAGCATCATGAAGAACATCCACGAGGCTTGCGTGCAGTACGGAACGGAAGCCGACGGTTACGTAAATTACGTAAAGGGCGCCAATGTTGCCGGATTTATGAAAGTAGCCAAGGCTATGATGTCGCAAGGTATCCTGTAAGCAGGATGATTGTTACGGTATAATAAGAGGAAAGCATGTAAGATTTATCCGAATTTTGACATGCTTTCCTCTTTTTTTATCTGATAATATTGTTTACATTTACTTCCGTTTTCCAAAAACCAAAAAGTAAATGATATGAAACGATTACTTCTCCTTCTATTCAGTTGTGTCCTGTTTCTCCAACCTTACTGCCAGGCGCAGCCTCTCACATCCGAAGAAAGTCCTGTAACATTAAGCACCGCTACCGGCGACATCAAAGGCAGACTTCTCCTACCTGCCAATGCCACAACCTGTCCCGTAGTGCTGCTTATCGCCGGTTCCGGCCCTACCGACATGGACGGCAACAATCCCATGATGAAAAACAATTCGCTGAAATTCCTTGCCGAGGGACTGGCACAGAAAGGCATCGCCTCGCTCCGTTTCGACAAACGCGGCATAGCCGGCAGCGCCGCAGCAGGCAAAGAAGAGTCCAAACTCCGCTTCGAGGATTATGTAAACGATGTGACGGGCTGGATAGACTTTCTTGCCAAAGACAAACGCTTCACCGGCATCACAGTGGCCGGACATAGCGAAGGCTCGCTCATCGGCATGCTTGCCTGCCAGAGCCGCCCCACAGTAAAGAGTTTCATTTCCATTGCCGGCGCAGGCAGTCCGGCATACGAAATCATAGAAAAGCAAGTGGCTGCCCAAATGATGCCGGAGTCCATACGGAAAGAAGTGGCGGACATCAACCGCTCGTTAAGAAACGGAAAAGAGGTGGCGCAAGTCCCTGCCTATCTGCAGGCGCTGTTCCGGCCTTCCGTACAGCCCTACCTCATCTCCTGGTATAAATACAATCCGCAGACCGTCATCGCTTCCCTGAAAATGCCCGTGCTGATTCTTCAAGGCAAAAACGATATTCAGGTAAAGGAAGAGGATGCAATGCTGCTGAAGAAAGCATCTCCCAAGGCAGAACTCGTCCTGATAGACAAAATGAACCATGTGCTGAAAGATTGCGAGAGCACCGCACCGCAGCAACAAATGGCAGTGTACAATAATCCTTCACTGCCCGTCAATGCCGCGTTGATGAATGCAACCGTACGGTTCGTCAATAACAGCAAATAAAAAACAATAACAGATATGACAACAAAAGAAATTCCCGTACTGCTCCTCACCGGTTATCTGGGCAGCGGTAAAACGACGTTAGTAAACCATATTCTCGCCAATAAACAAGGCATCAGATTCGCAGTTATCGTCAATGACATAGGCGAGGTAAACATTGACGCGGACCTCATCCAAAAGGGCGGCATCGTGGGCAAGAAAGACGAAAGCCTCGTTGCGCTTCAAAACGGCTGCATCTGCTGCACGCTGAAAACGGACCTGATAGAGCAAATAGGCGAAATCATGCGGATGGAACGTTTCGACTATATCGTTATCGAAGCCAGCGGCATCTGCGAACCCGAACCTATCGCACAGACCATCTGCTCCATTCCCCGCCTGGGCGGCATGTACACCCAATACGGCATCTGCCGCCTGGACTGCATCACCACCGTAGTGGACGCCCTGCGCCTGCAAGACGAGTTCGCCTGCGGCAACGACCTCACCCGAAAAGGGATTGACGAGGAAGACATTGAAAATCTTATCATCCAGCAGATTGAATTCTGTAATATCATTCTTCTGAACAAGGCAGCGGAAGTAAAACCCGAAGAGCTGGAACGCATCAAGCAGATTATACGTACCCTGCAACCCGCAGCCGAAATCATCGAATGCAATTACGCGGATGTGGATTTAAAGAAGATTATACATACAGACCTGTTCGACTTCGAACGCGTGGCTACCTCGGCAGGATGGATTCGCGGGATAGAGAAACCAGCCACCGAAGAGGAAGAAAAAGAAGCGCACGGACATCATCACCACGAAGAAGAACATGAACATCACCACGAAGAGCACGAGCATCACCACGAAGAGCACGGACACCATCATCATCACCATCACGAAGGGGGCGAAGTGGAAGAATACGGCATCGGTACTTTCGTTTACTACCGCCGTCCGGCATTCGACATTCACAAATTCGACCATTTCATCGCCACCAGATGGAGCCGCAACATCATCCGTGCCAAAGGCGTATGCTATTTCAGCCACAACCGCGACATGTCCTACCTTTTTGAACAGGCAGGCACTCAGAAACAACTGACCGAAGCCGGGCTGTGGTATGCCACAGCCCCTGAAGAAGACCTGATTGAACTGATGCGCCAAGAACCCGGACTGATGCGCGACTGGGACGAAAAATACGGAGACCGCATGCAAAAGATAGTCTTCATCGGCCAGCACATGGACAAAGAGCAGATTATACGCGACCTCGATGCATGCCTTGAGTAAGCCCATTTCCGTTTCCACCGGAGGAGACGGATGTTTCCCTTAAGGAAACGCCCGTTCCCTTTTAAGGAAACCCGAATTTCCCTGCAGGGAAACTGAAGTTTCTACCATAGGAAACTGACGTTTCCCCTTAAGGAAACCGGAGTTCCCGCCGTGGGGAAACTACATTGCGTTGCATTTCAACCGGTTATCCCTACCAGTCATACCGTTCTACATACTCGTCAAAGTAGTCATCAAGCCGCAGGCCGAGAGCTTCTGCCTGGCTGATAATGTATTGCTGGGCAGCAGGATTGATAAGGTACTCTCCTTTACGAGCAAGGTAATAGTTCTTACGCCCGAAGTAGGAAATAAGCCGCAAACGAAATGTGCCCGCCACCCGAACCGTGAGCAACTCTGACACCCGGGTGAAGCCGCGGGCATAACGCACCGGCGTATTCGGACGGTAATATTCACACTTTCCTTTCATCGACTCCAGCTTCCGGGGAGTAAGCGTAGGCAGGAACGGATATTGCAGGGAAGCATTCTGCAAGGCTATATAGCGCAGGCAGGTAAAGCGTTTCGTACAACAGGCAGAGGCACATACACCGAAGTTGTGGGGCGCCTGTAAATTTTCCAAGTCATTCATTTATTTTACAGATTAGTTTGTCTCAACGCTTCATAGACAGCCGGATGCAGGAAATAACGCACGTCCCTGCCCTCTTCCATCGCCTGGCGGATAAAGGTAGAACTTATTTCGAATGTGGGCGAAGAGGCCAGTTTTACATTTTGAGGTAAAGTATTCCCGTCCACCTCATAACCGGGACGGGGGTAAATAAGAATAAAGTTTTCCGCAAGAATACGCTCCGACTGATACCACCGGGAGAAAAGCTTCCAGTTGTCGGAACCTATAATAAGGTGGAAAGTGTCTTGCGGATAAGTCTGTTTCAATTTATCAAGCGTATGCACGGTATAAGACGGACGCGGCAGATGGAACTCGAAATCGGAAGCCCGGAACTTGGGATAGCCTCCAATGGCAAGCTGCACCAGCTTCAGACGGAATTCATCGCTCATCAGAGAGGCTTCTTCTTTCAGCGGATTATGCGGAGTCACCATGAACCACACCTCGTCCAACCCTTCGTATTCACAAAGATAGTTGGCAAGCGCCAGATGTCCGATATGTACCGGATTGAACGAACCGCTGAAAATGCCTATATCCACTTGATAAATTGAAAATTAAGAATTAAAAAAAATACAGAAGGCTATGGTATCAAAGCTTTCCTTTCAGGCGTTTCCAACAGCCGTAAATATTTACGCCGCTTATGAACATCACAATAAGCATGGCCACAGCCGGAGTGTACTCCTTCAGGTCAACATTCAATATAGCCAAGACGATAGCTCCCAAAAACAGAACGATATTCAGGACTAAGAGAACCTTATTGGCTCTCGGCGATAGTTTTCTGCCTTTCGTCCGCTTCATCGGTTCAGGAATTGGGTTATCACTTTCAATGCCTCCGCTTTAGCCGTTTCCAAATCATCGTTTACAATGACCGTATCGAATTTCGGTGCAAAGCCAAGCTCGTATTCGGCCTTCGCCACACGGCTCTCGATAACTTCGGGAGCATCCGTGCCGCGGCCTATCAAGCGTTTGCGCAATTCCTCCACCGAAGGCGGCTGGATGAAAACGGACAAAGCACGCTCGCCGTAGAACTTCTTGATATTGCAACCGCCCACTACGTCTACATCGAATACAACATTCTGTCCGGCAGCCAATTGCTTTTCCACCTGTGCTTTCAGTGTTCCGTAGAAGCGGTCCTTATACACTTCCTCGTATTCCAGGAACTCATCGTTGGCTATGCGACTCCGGAACTCATCGGGAGTGAGAAAGAAATACTCCACCCCGTTCTGCTCCGTGCCGCGCGGCGGACGGCTGGTTGCCGAAATAGAGAAAGCCAGATTCAGGTTCTGCGTCAACAGATAGTTGATAATTGTGGACTTGCCCGACCCGGAGGGGGCGGAAAATATAATCAGTTTACCCATCTGTGGTATTTACTATTTAACGGTTTACTATTTAATCCTCTAATTGGTTTGCTTTAACTTCATGTTGAAGCAAACTTATCATAAATTCATGCAACGTCCGGAACCGGTTCCTTACATCACGTTCAGGACCTGTTCCTTGATTTGCTCCAGCTCGTCCTTCATCTGCACTACAATCTTCTGCATTTCGGCATGATTGGACTTGCTGCCCAGCGTATTGATTTCGCGGCCCATTTCCTGTGCGATGAAGCCCAGCTTCTTACCTTGTCCGCTACCGCTTTCGAGCGTGCTGATAAAGTATTTCAGGTGATTGGAAAGACGTTGCTTTTCTTCGTTGATATCGAGTTTCTCGATGTAATAGATAAGTTCCTGTTCCAGGCGGTTCTTGTCGTAATCCACACTCAATGTCTTTTCAAGCGCATCGGTGATACGGTCCTTTACCTTGCCTACCCGTTCCTGCTCGTAGGGAGCCACCGATTCGAGCAACCGTGCTATATTCTCTATCTTCTCACGGAATTTCTTTTCGAGCGCTGCGCCCTCCTGCTTGCGGAAGTCTATCAGATGATTGATAGCCTCTTCCACTGCCGCATGCACCACTGCCCATTCCTCATCGCTCAGCTCCTGAGTCTCATTCTTCGTCATTACATCCGGCATACGGAGCAGCGTGGCAAACCAGTCGGCAGGTTCGGGAATACCGGCAGCCGCAGAAATTTCCTTAATCCGTTTGTAATAGGCCTCCACCAATTCCTGATTGATAGGAGTGGCCAGTTGTTCCGCATCTTTCTTCTCAATCCAAAGGCTGAAATCGACCTTGCCCCGTTCCAGCATTTTGGATATTTCGTTACGGATTTCCATTTCCTTTTCCCTGTAAAGCGGAGCAATACGGGCAGATAAATCCATCGCTTTGCTGTTAAGCGACTTAATTTCAATATTGATTTTCTTATCGGACAGTTCGGCTGTTGCTTTGCCGTAGCCCGTCATAGATTGTATCATAATGTATAGTTTTATGCGACAAAGATAGCTATTCTCACTGATTATTTATTGCATTCACTGAGAATAATTTGAGCAATAGACAAATATCTTGAGCAATAGACAAATATCGCATGCACAACTTAGTATGCAATATTCGCTAATTTTCTGAACAGATGCAAGCAAGCAGCCGGCAATTTAATCAATGAATCAGGAATGCAACGACAAACCATTCGGCAAACAACTTGTGTAATCGAAACAAATCACGTAAATTTGCCACAATAAAAATCAGAATAGAAGTTATGTCATGTATCTTGCATATTGAAACATCCACTTCGGCCTGCTCCGTAGCCGTGAGCGAGGACGGACAGAACGTTTTCAAAAAAGAAGACCTGAACGGGCCTTCACACGCCGTATCGCTGGGTGTATTCGTAGACGAAGCCCTGTCATTTGCCGACAGCCACGCCATGCCGCTGGATGCCGTTGCCGTAAGTTGCGGTCCCGGTTCGTACACAGGGCTACGCATCGGTGTGTCTATGGCAAAAGGTGTATGTTACGGGCGCAACCTGCCCCTCATCGGGCTTCCCACCCTGAAAGTGCAATGCGTTCCGGTACTGCTCTATCACGATGAGCTGCCGGAAGACGCCCTGTTGTGCCCCATGATTGATGCCCGCCGCATGGAAGTGTACGCCGCCGTTTACGACCGCGCACTGAAACCAGTACGCGACATTGCGGCAGACATTGGGGACGAAAATTCCTATCAGGAGTTTCTGGACAAGCAGCCCGTGTATTTCTTCGGCGACGGTGCAGCCAAGTGCAAGGAAAAGATTGTGCATCCCAACGCCCATTTCATCGACGGCATCCGTCCGCTGGCAAGCATGATGTTCCCGCTGGCAGAAAAAGCTATAGCCGAAAAAGATTTTAAAGACGTTGCCTACTTCGAACCGTTCTACTTGAAAGAATTCGTAGCAAGCCAACCGAAAAAACTTTTATAGCGATTAGTGGTTAGTGATTAGCGATTAGCGGGCTGCGCAATTAGACCGTATAGCATTAACCACTAATCACTAACTGCTAATCACTAACTGCTAATCACTAACCACTAATCATTAACCGCTAATTCTAAAGGATATGCAATATAATACTCAACAAAAGCGGATGCCTTTGCCCGAATACGGGCGCAGCATCCAGAATATGGTAGACCATGCACTGACAATCGAAGACCGCTCCGAGCGCCAGCGTTGTGCAAATACCATTATCAACATCATGGGAAACATGTTTCCCCACCTTCGCGACATACCCGATTTCAAGCATAAGCTGTGGGATCATCTTGCCATCATGGCGGACTTCAAGCTGGACATCGACTATCCATACGAAGTTATCCGCAAAGACAACCTGATAACCAAACCGGAAACCGTTCCTTATCCCAGCACCAAAATACGTTACCGCCACTACGGCCGTACCCTGGAAGTGCTGATTAAGAAAGCCATCGACTTTCCTGAAGGTGACGAGAAGCAGAACCTCGTTGCACTGATATGCAACCACATGAAGAAAGACTATATGTCCTGGAATAAAGATACTGTCGACGACCGCAAAATAGCGGACGACCTCGCAGAACTGTCCGGCGGCAAACTGCAGATGACCGACAGCCTTCTCCGCCTTATGGCCGAACGGATCGAACAGAATTATCGTCCGAAGATGAATAACCAGAACAACAGAAACAACAACAGAAATAATAAAAGAAAATACTAAAATAGCGGTTAGTGATTAGCGATTAACGGTTAATATCATAGGACATCACCACGCTACCCTAATCACTAACCGTTAATCGCTAATCACTAACTACTAACCACTACTTCATGGCTTCATTTGTAATAGAAGGCGGACACAGCCTTTCCGGAGACATTTATCCTCAAGGAGCGAAGAACGAGGTGCTGCAGATTATCTGCGCCACCCTGCTCACTGCCGAAGAGGTGACGGTGCACAACATACCGGACATCCTGGATGTGAACAACCTGATTCAGTTGATGCGGGATATGGGAGTGAATGTATCGAAAAAAGGCATCGATACATATAGCTTTCAAGCAGCCAATGTTGATTTTGCCTATCTGGAGAGCGATGAATTCCTGAAAAGGTGTTCCAGCCTGCGCGGTTCGGTCATGCTCGTAGGACCGATGGTGGCACGCTTTGGCAAGGCTATGATTTCCAAACCGGGCGGAGACAAGATAGGCCGCCGCCGTTTGGACACCCATTTCATCGGCATACGGAATTTAGGTGCCGAATTCGTTTACAATGAAAGACGGGAAGTTTACGAAATATCCGCCCGGCAGTTGCAAGGCAGCTATATGTTGCTGGACGAAGCATCTGTAACGGGCACTGCCAATATCGTAATGGCAGCAGTATTGGCCAAAGGTAAAACAACCATTTACAATGCCGCCTGCGAGCCTTACATACAACAGCTATGCCGGATGCTGAACCGCATGGGTGCAAAGATAGAAGGTATCGCTTCCAATCTGCTCACCATCGAGGGAGTGGACGAACTGCACGGAACAGAGCATACCGTTCTTCCGGACATGATTGAAGTGGGAAGCTTCATCGGCATGGCAGCCATGACGAAAAGCGAGCTGACCATCAAGAACGTTTCGCACGAAAACTTAGGTATCATCCCCGACAGTTTCCGACGTTTGGGCATCAAAATGGAACAACGGGGCGATGATATTTATGTGCCTGCCCAGGATACTTATCAGATAGAATCCTTCATAGACGGTTCTATCATGACAATAGCCGATGCGCCCTGGCCCGGACTGACGCCGGACTTGCTGAGCGTACTGCTGGTAGTTGCCACACAGGCGAAAGGCAGCGTGCTGATTCATCAGAAGATGTTTGAAAGCCGCCTCTTCTTCGTGGACAAACTGATAGACATGGGAGCGCAAATCATTCTGTGCGACCCGCACCGCGCCGTAGTAATCGGACATAACCACGGTTTCAAACTGCGTGGCGGCAATATGACGTCCCCGGATATCCGTGCCGGCATTGCTCTGCTGATAGCCGCCATGAGCGCCGACGGCATCAGCCGTATTCATAACATCGAGCAGATAGACCGGGGGTATCAGAATATAGAAGGACGGCTGAATGCAATCGGAGCAAGAATAACGAGAATATAAGGAAGTGACAAGCAACAGACAAGGCGATAAAACGATATGATACGAAAAGAAGAAGTATATAAAATAGGTATATTCAACAAACCTCATGGCATTCACGGAGAATTGTCATTCACCTTTACGGATGATATTTTCGACCGTGTAGAGGCCGAATATCTCATCTGCTTGTTGGACGGTATATTCGTACCGTTCTTTATCGAAGAATATCGTTTCCGCTCAGACACTACGGCTCTCGTCAAACTTGAAGGAGTGGATACGGCAGAACGCGCACGGATGTTTACCAACATTGAGGTTTATTTTCCCGTGAAGCATGCCGAGGGAGCCGGACCGGGAGAACTCAGTTGGGATTTCTTCGTCGGTTTCCGTATGGAAGAAGTACACCACGGCCAACTGGGTGAAGTGACGGATGTGGACACCTCTACCATCAACACTCTGTTCGTGGTAGATTATAAAGGAGAAGAATTGCTGATTCCGGCACAGGAAGATTTCATTATGGACATCGACCAGAAGCATAAGGTTATCACGGTGAACCTGCCGGAAGGATTACTTGCTTTAGACGATACGGAAGAAGCGTGAATAAGGCGCGAAACGCAAAGTTCAAATTATAAATAGAAAGTTTATAAGTGGCAGCAAATAAGAAGAAAAAAAGAAGAAAAGCCTTTTGGAGTAATATCAAGTTCAAATACAGACTGACTATTACGAACGAGAATACCCTTGAGGATATTGTCACCTTACGTGTGTCCAAACTGAACGGAATCTCCGTATTGCTTTCCGTACTGACGGTACTCTTTCTGATTGCCTCCCTGATTGTTGCCTTTACCCCGTTGCGCAATTACCTGCCCGGATACATGAACAGTGAAATTCGTGCGCAGGTCGTGGAGAATGCCCTGCGTGTAGACTCGCTCCAGCAACTCGTAGACAGGCAGAATCTGTACATAATGAATATTCAGGACATCTTTCTGGGTAAAATCAAAACCGACACCATCCATTCCATCGACTCCCTGACTACCGTACGGGAAGATTCGCTTATGGAACGAACGCAACGCGAGGCTGAATTCCGCAAACAGTACGAGGAAACGGAGAAATACAACCTGACGAGCATCGCCTCACGCCCCGAAGTAGACGGACTGATATTCTACCGCCCCACCCGCGGCATGATTTCATCTCCTTTCAATGCCGAAAAGAGGCACTTCGGAACGGATATAGCCGCCAATCCGGGAGAAAGCGTATTGGCAACCCTGGACGGAACGGTCATTCTGAGTACCTATACAGCCGAAACCGGCTATTTGATAGAGGTACAGCATAACCAGGATTTCGTATCCGTCTACAAGCATTGCGGCTCTTTGTTGAAACGCGAAGGCGACACCGTAAAAGGCGGAGAAGCCATTGCCCTGGTAGGCAACAGCGGACAACTGACTACCGGACCGCACCTGCACTTCGAACTGTGGCACAAAGGAAGGGCGGTAAACCCGGAACTCTATATCGTATTTTAAAAGTATAAAGCATTAAGTATAAGATATAAACCTGAAAGCATAAATTATAAGACTGATGAAGAAACAAATTGCCATACTTGGCTCTACCGGCTCTATCGGTACACAGGCATTACAGGTCATAGAGGAACATCCCGACCGATACGAGGCCTATGTACTGACAGCCAACAACCGGGTGGAGGATTTGATTGCCCAGGCACGCAAGTTCAAGCCTGAAGCAGTGGTAATAGCAAACGAAACGAAATATCAACAACTGAAAGACGCACTTGCCGACCTACCCATCAAAGTGTATGCCGGCGAAGAGGCCTTATGCCAGATTGTGGCGGAAAAACCTATCGACATGGTACTGACAGCTATGGTAGGCTATGCCGGGCTGAAACCGACTATGAACGCAATCCGCGCACGCAAGACGATAGCCCTCGCCAACAAAGAAACATTAGTCGTGGCGGGCGAGCTTATCAACGACCTGGCACGTTTCAGCGGTACTCCCATCTTGCCGGTAGACTCCGAACATTCTGCCGTGTTCCAGTGTTTAGCCGGAGAAATGGGTAACCCTGTCGAGAAAGTTATACTGACAGCTTCCGGCGGCCCGTTCCGTACCTGTACGATGGAGCAGCTTGCCACCGTAACCAAGGCACAGGCTTTGAAGCACCCCAATTGGGACATGGGAGCCAAAATTACAATAGACTCCGCTTCCATGATGAACAAGGGGTTTGAAGTGATTGAAGCAAAATGGCTGTTCGGTGTACGCCCCGACCAGATAGAAGTAGTGGTACATCCGCAATCCGTCATTCACTCAATGGTGCAGTTTGAGGACGGAGCAGTGAAAGCGCAGTTGGGAATGCCGGATATGCGCCTGCCCATTCAGTACGCATTCTCCTATCCGGAACGCCTGAAAGCGTCTTTCCCCCGGCTGGACTTCAAATTGTGCACGGACCTGACATTCGAGCAGCCGGATACGAAACGTTTCCGCAACCTGGCGCTGGCATACGAAGCGCTGCACCGTGCAGGAAACATGCCATGTATCGTCAATGCAGCCAATGAGGTGGTGGTAGCCGCTTTCCTACGGGACGAAATATCATTCCTCGGCATGAGCGACGTAATCGAGAAGACAATGGCGCGCGTATCCTTTATACAAAAACCTGCTTACGAAGACTATGTGGCAACTGACGCAGAAGCCAGACGAATAGCAAAAGAATTGATAGTTAAAAATTAAATTGCAAATAATAAAATAGTAAATAATTAGATGGAAACATTCTTGATCCGTGCCCTGCAACTTATAATGAGCCTTTCATTGCTCGTAATAATCCATGAAGGCGGGCACTTCCTCTTCGCTCGTTTATTTAAGACACGAGTGGAAAAATTCTGTTTGTTCTTTGACCCGTGGTTCACCTTGTTCAAATTCAAACCGAAAAACAGTGAAACGGAATATGGTATCGGCTGGTTGCCTTTAGGCGGGTACGTCAAAATTGCAGGTATGATAGACGAGTCTATGGATACCGAACAGATGAAACAGCCCATGCAACCGTGGGAATTCCGCGCCAAACCGGCATGGCAGCGTCTGCTGATTATGATAGGCGGCGTACTGTTCAATTTCCTGTTGGCATTGTTCATCTACTCCATGATACTCTTTGCGTGGGGAGATGAATATGTACCTTTGCAGAAAGCCCCGCTGGGTATGGACTTTAATGAAACGGCTAAAGCAATCGGTTTCCGTGACGGCGATATATTGGTATCCGCCGACGGCGTACCTTTTGAACGCTATGGTGGCGACATGCTGACAAGCATCGTCGATGCACGTCAGGTCAGCGTATTGCGTAACGGGCAGGAAGTATCCGTGTACATCCCCGAAGATATGATGGAACGCCTGCTTGCCGACAGTGTCCGTTTCGCTTCATTCCGCTATCCGTTTGTCATCGACAGCATTATGCCGGGACAACCTGCCGCACTTGCCGGATTACAACCGGGTGACAGCATCACTCAATTGGATGGACGTAACATCGCTTACTTCGACTTTAAGGAAGAAATGCTGAATCGCCAAAAAGCAGCCAACGACAGTACCAGCCGCCTTCTCACCCTGACTTACGTCAGAGCGGGGGTAGCGGATACCGTAAAGCTGACTACAGATTCTTTATATCAAATCGGTGTCGCTGCATCCCTGCAGACAAACAAGCTGTTGCCCGTTGTCAAGAAAGAATATAGTTTCTTCGCATCTATCCCGGCCGGGGTTACCCTGGGAGTAAATACGCTGAAAGGTTATGTCAGCCAGATGAAGTATCTTTTCTCTAAAGAGGGCGCCAAACAACTTGGCGGTTTCGGAACAATCGGCAGCATCTTCCCTGCAACATGGGACTGGTATCAGTTCTGGTACATGACGGCATTCCTTTCAATCATCCTTGCTTTCATGAACATTCTGCCTATTCCGGCATTGGACGGCGGGCATGTTCTGTTCCTCATCTACGAGATTGTAGCACGTCGCAAACCCAGCGATAAGTTTATGGAGCGTGCTCAAATGGTAGGTATGTTCCTATTGTTCGGCTTGCTGATTTGGGCTAACTTCAATGATGTGCTCAGATTCTTCTTCTGATGGTTAGGATATAAAAAACACATCGTCTGTTTGACTATAACAGACGATGCGTTCAGTACTAACAGATGGTGCATTCCATATAAACGCACCATCTGTTTTTTTATATTTTTATACCAGGTGTGCAATCCACTCTTCACGGTCGCCCGGCAGAAGGTCGATAACCGGAATCTCAACCATTGTATAGCAACCCGGTTGCTGACGCATTGCAGCACGTGCCACACATACCAGCACTTGCGCAGTAAGCGCCGGATTATTGATGCGCATGTTGAATTCGAACAGTTGGTTCTGTGTTTTTCCGGAAACGCCCTTACGGGTCAGGTTTACACCGTGTCCCATATCAAGCAGTGCATCTACGCTCGGAACAAGTTTCACATGCGTTTCGTCATTTACAAAATACGGATCGGCTTTGATGGCGGCAGCTACTTTGTCAAATTCGTAACCATCGTTCAGTTCGATGTAGACCATACGGCGATGTATGCCCGTACCGGTAGGAATCGTCATTGAAAGGGCGGCTTTTACACCCTCGATAGCCTTTACTGCCACCGTATGCCCCATACTCATACCCGGACCGAAGTTGGTATAGGTAATTCCCTTCGGCGCAATAGCCTCCAGCAAGGTACGCACAACAGAATCGCTTCCCGGATCCCAACCGGCAGAAATAATAGAAACAGTATTATGTGCTTTTGCCTCAGCATCCAGTGTACGGCGCAATGCCGGAATACCGGTATGAATATCGAAGCTGTCCACTGTATGGATGCCAAGTGCCAATATCTCTTTAGCATATTTCTCAACGCTACGCGTAGGAGTACAAAGGATGGCCACATCCACATCCTTCAACTCTTTGATATCTTTCACTACGGAATATTCACTCAATTCTGCAGGACGGTTCTCTGCCCCTGCACGACGTACTACTCCTGCGATTTCAAAATCGGGAGCTGCCTGTAATGCCTCAAGTACAAAATGTCCGATATTGCCATAACCTACGATGGCTGCTCTTACTTTTTTCATCTTTTTATCGGTTTTAGTTATCAACTTTCTATTTTATGAGCGCAAAAGTAAGCATTTTAATTTATAACTTAACTATAGAAGCCCTCAAGTTTCACAGAGTTTTTCTTTTTTTAGAGACTAAAAGTCAATAATAATTCCTACATTCGCAGAATTAGGAATAATAATCATATGATAGAATACATTAAAGGTGAAATTGCCGAGCTGAGTCCGGCAAGCGCAACTATAGACTGTAACGGTTTGGGATATGCCGTAAATATTTCCCTGAACACATATGCTGCCATACAAGGAAAGAAAAGCTGCAAGCTATATATCTATGAAGCTATCCGCGAAGACGCCTATATCCTTTATGGTTTTGCAGACAAGCAAGAGCGTGAGCTGTTCCTTCTGCTGATTTCCGTATCAGGCATCGGCGGCAATACGGCCCGCATGATTCTTTCGGCTTTATCGCCTTCCGAATTGATAAATGTTATCAGCACGGAGAATGCCAACTTGCTGAAAACGGTGAAAGGAATCGGTTTAAAAACAGCCCAGCGTGTGATAGTCGATTTAAAAGACAAAATAAAAACCTGTGGAATGGCTTCCGGAGCGGTTGACATAACCGGTCCTGCCTTTACCGCCGCCAATGCACAAGTACAAGAAGAAGCCGTAGCCGCCCTTACAATGCTGGGATTTGCACAAGCTCCTTCACAAAAAGTAGTAACGGCTATTTTGAAGGAAGATGCCAATGCACCGGTAGAACAGGTTATCAAGCTGGCTCTGAAAAGATTATAGTCCATACATATTATTCATACATTAAAAGTAAACAAGCAATGAAGCCAGTTCCTATTCCCATGAAACAATGGTTGGCTGCCAACGAACGTACACGTGTACTACCCGGCGACCAATGGTATCTCAATTTTTCAGCAAGTATCCTATCGTTAGTAAAGCAATCTCCTCTATTCAAGGAAGATGACTATGCGCAGAAAGATGCCACAGTATCACTCACTATGTATTTTCAGGATGTAATTGCCCAGACCGGCGGTTGGAAGACATTCACCGAATTATACTACAAACAGTATAATACCTACCTTCCCTTCTATCCGCTATCCGACAGCTACATCCCCGATGAAATCAATCCGGAAGATATAGCATTTGTACTGTGGACATTAAAATCACACTTCGCACTCTATGGACCGGATGAATATACGTTACAAAATCCGTATGATAAGGACTTGTTGGCTTTAGCTCAGGAAGCTTATAAAATGATGGACGAAAAATTTGAAGAAGCGCCTATCAATGAAAAAACTTCTTCTTTTTTATGGGTAATGGGACCGGATTTGTTAGATATGCCCTTTGTTCCTCTTCCCGAAATCACTCCTGAAACAAAACTGAGCAAGGATGTGGAGCATTGTCTGGAATACAGCGGTGGCAAACCTTTATTATATTTTGCTACCTATAAAGAACTCTGCAAATTCTTTGTTGAAGTTCTAAAATGGGAAAATACCCGTTCTGCTTTACTTCCTGACTTACAGTACAAGAAAGAATTCGTAATATACGCCAATGCCAAAGGTATGCTAATAGCCCACGACGTAGCTGCCTATTTTTGTGAAGAGCACAACCCGATGTACAATGCCAAACGCGCTGCTGCCGAAGGCTACAAACTCTTTTGCCGTCCGGGAGCCTGCCCGTTCGACTTAATAAAGTACGGTATGCTCAAAGGAATATTACCCGATGTGCAATTTCCATTTGACAACGGCAAAGAAATACTACAGCAAAATTGGGACTTTATCGCCCGTTATTATCTATGTGAATATTATGAAGGGGAATAAAAACGCACAATCGCACCCTAACCGGAACAAAAAAGCCAAACCGACAGGAAAAAGAATCGGAAAATCAAAACCGTCCAAGGCTAATAACCAATTAAACAGAAGGGTGAAGTAAGCGGTTAGTGATTAGTAATTAGTGATTAGTGATTAGTGATTAGCGGTTAACGATTAGCGACTGTCATGCGACGTAATTACCAACCTAATCACTAACCACTAACCACTAATCGCTAACCACTAATTATCCATCATAATTCTATGATTTCTTCTTTGCACAAAGTCAGTTTCTCAAGGCCGTCGGTGGTTACTGCCCATGAGTTTTCAATTCCGACAGGACCTATACCGGGTAAAACAATCTTGGGTTCCAAAGCAAAAACCATACCCGGTTCCAATTCCTGCTTCATACGAGGAGCCAATACGGGCATTTCATTTATTTCCAAACCAATGCCATGCCCTATGAATTTTGCCTTTTGGTCTACTCCCATAAAATAATCCGCAAAACCGGCTTTCGTTACTATTTCAATAGCCTTGTTATACATATCTTCACAAACAGTTCCCGGTTTTGCCATTGCCACAATCTCCTCTTGTATTTCTAAACACGTCTGATGTGCAGCATAGGCCTGTTCCGGCAACTTGCCAATGGAGAACACACGGCTCATATCGCCCATGTAACCATAGAAGTTTCCACCCATATCCACCATGAAACATTGCCCCGCTTGCAGGAGAGTGCCGCTCACGCCACCGGGCAATGAAGGATCAAGCCCTTTGCCGCCCAATGCAAAATCATACGGAGAAGGAACCGCTGCATTGTCACCGGCCAAAAGACTTCCCATGAAGATTTCCATACTCTGTCCGAATACGCGGAAAATACCCAGACAACCTTCCAGACGCATCAACCGCTCTATTTCAACAGATAATTGACGGTCGGTCATTCCCGGCTGATAAACCGAGGGAATCTGTTCGTATGCCTTTGTATGGGCAGCTCCGGAACGACGGAACATTTCGATTTCCATCGGAGTTTTTACGCTTCGTGCCTGACGAATCAACGCAGTGCCGCAAGGCACGATCTCTGTTTCGGGAAAGCAGGCAGCCAAACGATTATATTCCGTAAAGGGTAGTTCGTCACCCTCCAGCATCAACTTGACCGGCAAAGGAAGACCGCATTCTTTCAATAATCCGGTTATTTGCTCCGGCTTACGGATAGGATGAATATGCTCGCCCTCAATATCGTTAGGGCGCTTTATGAACAAACGCGCAGGAGCATTCAACGGCAGGTATAAATAGCCGCTTACTACGCAACCATACGTATAGATTAAGTTTACATTGCAGGTAATAAGTGCCGCATCGATACCTTGTTGGGCCATGAGGGCACGTATCTTATCACGTCTTAATTTCAATTCCGGTTGTAACATCTCTTAGTTATTTATAAATTTCGAGCAGCAAAGGTAATAATTTTAGGTGCAATGGAATTACTCTTCGGGCACATAAATAATCTCGCCGTTATCCAACTCATAAGCAATCCCTACCTTTTTGCCTTTTTTACCGCTTTTGGCATCCTGATTCTCCGACGGAGTATATTTATTGATTTTCTGACCTTCTTTCGTAATAATCTCCATGTTCTCTTTTCCGGGATTCTTTACCATAGTGAAATCTTCCTGACTGAACATCTCGGTCATATTGTAACGGCTCACCAATGCAACCATAAGTGCTACGGCAAATACCATTGCAACATCGAAAAGATTGCTTACCACACTCATCGGGTCGCTATCTTCTTCTTTTCTCAGCAAACGCCTTTTCATTATTCTTTTTGATTTTGGTTTAACAATTCAGAGAGAAATTCGAGATTAGTCATATCCTGCAAATACCAACGCTGCTTGACTTGCTGTGTTATAAACCCGATAGCACTGGAGAACAGCCCGACAACCGTAGTGGCAAATGCCACCTGCATATTGTAGGCCATCGAGGCAATGTCGCCGGTGGAAAGCCCTACAAGTGCCGGCCCCATTGGAATCAGCGTTCCCATTAATCCCAACATCGGTCCCATTTTGGTTAGAGTCTTGGATATTGCCAAATCTTTATCCGCCGCTATCTCAAAATCGGCAAGCAGGCGCTGCACGTGCGCCGGACTATCTTTCATCTCGATAATACGGTGAATGTAAGTAACCACCAAAGAGTTGTTCTTCTTGGAGAGGTGTCCGCCCAGCTCCGAAACTGTTTCAGGAGTCAGTGCATCCAACTCCTTGCGCAGCAGGGCATCGGTCTTACGGATAGCCAGATATTGCCCGAAAAAGTTTCCGAGGAGCAAGACCGAACGTCCGAAAAGAATAATCAACAATACAATAACAGGAACCAGAAGCCCTGTAGATATCCAATAGAGAATGTCTGAAATGTAATTCATAATTTTTATTTAATTAGTTAGTTTGTCTTTTCAATTTCACTTTTCTTAAAATCATTCCGACCAATGCACCGGCAACAAGCAGGATTGTCAAGCCTGCCAACGCTCCCCAGTCTATCTCGTCTATTCCTTTCACTGCCGTACGGCCATTGACAGTAGCGATAATTCCCAAAATAGCAATCAGGGCATTGGCGAGGAAAAGCAATTCCAGCCGAAGTTCTTTTTCGGGCAGTAACCAACGCAAAAGGAAGCTCCCGGCAGGTATCAATATGAATACCGCCGCTGCCATGCTCCAGGCAATCAGGGAAAAGGATACCCCGGGGAAGGAGAATATCAATGCGACCAAGCCGCAGAACAGTACCGGAAAGACTAAAATACCCGGAAACCAGCGCAGTGCCTTATAAGCCCATAGCACGCGCTTCTTCACAGGTCCGGCACTTTGGATATGTGCAGCCAGCATGCAGAAGGTCATCTGCAGAACCACTTCCACGCTCAGTACAACGGAGGTATCGAGCATCAGTGCAGGATTAGCCAGCCAGTCGGCAACCTGGGTTTTGGACTGCTCGATAGCATAAGGCCACATCAGCCCTACGAACAAGGCACAGATAACGGATATTACCAGCACCGACCTTAATTTACGATAAGTTTGCTTCAACATGAAGTTGAAGCAAACCAATATCATAAGTACAAAAACAACCGTTTCCATTATTCCTGTAGTTTTTTACGACGATGACGGACGAGCAACAGCAGTACGACGATAGCAAGCACTACTACCAAACCGACTATCGTATTGCTCAGTACATTGGTCTGTTCTTCTGCAGTAGAAGCCATCTCCTCTTTTTTCATCACCATCCCTTTCTTGTCATCGGATGCGGCAGCTTCACGTATCTGAACAATGTTTTTCTTATATTCCGCCGCTGCCTGCGCATCGGTTTTCGAAGCAATGAACTGCCTTAACTTGGCATTGTCACAAACAAAGCCGGAACAGGAGGGTTTGTACTTGTTTACCAAATCGGTATGCAACTTGGCTATATCGGCCACTTGCTGCTCGCTGGCTTTCCACATTCCCTTGCGCACCGTCTCCAGCATAACAGCAGTCATCTCCTCCAAAGCTGCCGGATTCTGTTGCTCGAAATATTCATGCAAGCCCAGGCCGAACTTATCCTTTACGTACACATTATATATCTCATCCCACATTTCCTTATCGATAGCTTTGGGCTTCATCACATTCCAGCCATATGTGTTTTGTACAATCTCGGCAAATGTATTCGCAGCACCTGCTTCTCCTTTCATTTTCTCCTTGATATAGGTAGGGTTGAAGATAGTCGTACGGCTCTCCACTCCGATAGCCTCCTTGACCTCCTGCATGCGGAAGTTGTTGCGATTGCGGTAATCGCTCAGGTAAGCATCCGGGTCTTTTCCCGTCACATTACGAACAGCCAGGTTGAGCCCGCCCATAAACTCGTACACGTGGTCGAGGCTCAATGCTCCCCACGTATTACTCTGGCGAGGCTGTATAACCGCATCCGTACGTGTCAGCGCAGCTTCGAAAGCGAATTGACGGAAGGCTTCCCAGTTCTTTTCACTGCCGTAGTAAGCACCCATATTATTCAAATAGGTATCTGCTATTTCTTTCTCGCTCTCCCAACGGTCACCGCTCATCACCATACCCTGGATACCGGTTCCATAACCGCCGTTAGCTCCTCCGAACACGCGGAACGTAGAAATCTCCCTGGCGTCTTTAGGAGTCAGGCCTTTTTCTATCAATACCCGTTCTGCTTCGACCACTCCGGCAGCAACCTGATTTTCGTACTGGTCGTCTTTTGCATGGGCAGCCATTTCAACCGCTCGGTTAATAAGGAACAGGCGGGAAGCTGCAATGTCCCTCAACTGCCCGCTCGTCTGTACTACCACATCGATACGCGGGCGTCCCAGCTCTTTCGAGGGGATGAGTTTCAAATCCGTAACACGGCCGAAAGCATCCCGCAGAGGTTCCACACCCAGCATATAGAGTATCTGGGCGATAGTGGCTCCTTCCGTCTCGATGAACTCGCCGCTCCACAGCGTATAGCTTACTTTACGGGGAATGCTATCATTGTGCCGGCGTTTATACATCTCGATTGTATTATTTGCCAACTGTATGCCTTTCTCCCATGCCGCCTCGCTCGGGGTAGCCTCTGCATTGATTCCATAGAGGTTGCGTCCGGTAGGCAAGGTATTGGGATTTACTATCGGGTCGCCCCCCGGTGAAGGCTGGGTATATCCGCCGTTCAATGCATTCGTCATGCTGAGCAGTTCTTTTTCCGGACTTTCTATTAGTGCCTTTTTATATTCTCCGACATTTTTAATTGTGCGCTCGACTTCCATGACTGCCAAAGCAAAAGTGATTTCTTCTTTGGTATATTCTACGGAAGAAGGCATTTTCTTCATTGGGGCTTTCTCTCCGCCTCCCACAGCCATCATCATCGCCATCATGCCCTGCGGCGCATTACGCGATTTTTCTATCTTCCGGGCTTTGGCAAGTTCGTCGGGCGTGATATCCGCCACACGGCAGATGAGCTCGTCCGTTCCCAAAGCCGGATTAGCCAGCAACCGGGTTACTAAAGTACGGGCAGGATTCAGATAATGCTGTGTGAACAAAGCGCGGTGTTTCACCGTTTTTTCGTCGGCGCGTTTGCGGAGTTTGTCCAGGGCAAGCAGGCTGTATGCAATCGGTTCGGTAGCCATGGCGTACACGCTGCTCTTAATGCGCGCATCTTCATAAGGAACGCCCATTGTATAAAGCTGTCCCGTTATTTTCTCCGTAGCCAGTTCCTCGGCAAAGTTCTCGATACGCAAAATCTCATCTTCCGTATAAGGAACGGTGAGTACGCTGTCCAGTTCCAGCTCGCGGTGAATACCCAGCTTCACCGCCGCTGCCTTCACAGCCAAAGAAGCACGGCGCAAATCGACTTCGCTACGCATATCTTTCCGGGATTCCTGTTCGTGCGCACCGTTAGAACAAGCACTGACAGCATTATTGTATATCTTAATTTTCTCCACAAGTTCACGATAGATACCACGGACACTGCTCTCGAGGAACGGAGGGGTGAGGTAAGACTGCAAGCCTGCATATGCCCTGCGTTTGGCTATCATACCTTCTCCCACATTTCCTATCGAATAAATATAGAAATGAGGCAAAGCGCCTACCAGCCGGTCGGACCAGTCGTTACTACTCAAAGCAACCTGCTTTTTCGGTGTAAATTCCAGACTGCCATGAGTACCGAAGTGAATCAACGCATCGGCCTTAAAACCGAACTGCGTCCACAAATAAGATGCAATATAAGTGTGAGGAGGTGCGGCATCCGTACCATGAACAATCTTAAACGCATTGTCTCCCTTTCCGGCGGCATTTTGCGGCAGCAACACCACATTCCCGAACTGTAAGCGGGCAACTCCCAGACGTCCGTCGCCGGTAGCCATATACTCACCGGGAAATTCTCCGAAGGAAGATACGACTTCCGCATATTTTTCCGGCCTGAGTACTTTCCTTACCCAACTTTCGTACTGTTCTTTGGTGATCAGTTCGGGACGCCCGTTCTTCATGAAGTTGTCGAAAGCTCCTTCCGCATACGTTCCGAACACAGCTCCCTGTGCTTGTATCATACGTTCCAGTTCTTTGGAGGATGCCGGCAAGCCGTCTACCTTATACCCTTCTTTCTTCAAATGCAGCAATAGGTTGTAAAGCGAAGGGGCAACTTCCATACCGGCAGCAGCCATTGCGTTCTGTCCCGGGCCTTTATAATAATAAATCGCCACGCGCTTTTCATTGTTGGGCTTGTTCTGCAGCTTGATATAGTTATTCACCGTCTCTACAAAAGTTTCCAAACGCTCGGGAATGGCAAAAGCATGCTGCAATCCTTCTTCATCCCTATAATGTCCGAACAAAGCGAAAGGACGGATAGCCCCGTCTATTTCGGGGGTTACGACACTTTGCGAGAGAAATCCGCCACTCATTCCCATTTTGTCGTTCTCCCACTCTTCTACGAGCCGGTTTACATTCAGCGGAGTAAACAACGGGATATTCTGTTGTGTCAGGTAATCCACGATATAGTCTCCCATGCGCCCGTGCGCCATATTGATGACTGCCGAGGGGGATACTGAATCAATTTGGTGCCTGCCAATGAAGCCTTTCATACTCCGTACCGGATAAACGACATTACCCGTCTCCTCCAGTTTCCGGATAAGGTCTGCCGGTTCGCCCATCATACCAGTGATTATGATACGGGGAGCTCCCTCTTGCAACAGCCCGTTTTCCTGCAGGAAAGCATTGTATCCGGCTATCGTATTGAAACCGAGTTCTTCATCATCCGGCTTCTTCGGGTCGGCATGATATATCATATCATTGGAGCGTTCTGTTACAGCTTCAGGTTCGTCTACCGAAATAAGCTTACCGTCGATATGCTTACGTACATAATTCAGCATGCTACGGTAGTTACGGCGCCCGCCATTCCCCAGGTAACTTCTCAAAGTGTCGGCCTGGATAGAGTCCAGCGAAATTATCTCATTGGCAGGATTGGTGGCGGAAGTGGTCAGAATGGGCAAGCCGCCATCGGCAGCCTTCTGTATCTGCGCACGCTGTTCTTCCGTTATTCTCATCCCCATGGCATTGATAAATACCATGTCGTAGGAAGTCAGTTTATCCAGTTCGTCGGTACTGACTTCTGCTATCTTTATAAACGAATTATCATTAGCCTTGGATATTTGTCCGAGACTGATAACTTGATAATTGACAAATGCTACTCTTGTAGAACTGAACCATAAGTTCCAGATACCTATAAGCAGCAACACGAGGACGGCCGCACAGCCGCTCCCCAATAGTTGTTTTTTCTTCATATCGATATTTTAATATTTATAACCCGAACATATCTGCAATATTAAGATTTACGGTTCCTATTACACTGATTCCTTTTTGCGGAACCTGCAGGGAACTATCGGCAGCCTTGTCTTTATAATTGAACAGGTTATCGATACCCAGATTGAGGGATATGCCTTTCGGAAGGGTAACTCCGGTATTCAACGAACACATCGTACGTGCATCGTAAGTGGTTATTTCATACGCATAAGTACCGTCATCATTTTGGTTTCTTGTATAAGTATCGAACTTTGCCCCCCACTGCCCGTTCAGCGAACAGTTAAAACCTATCTTTCCGAACTTATGCGAATACATAGCATTGAAAGTTGCCGTATGCGGGCGCACCAAAGAAGTATTCCGTCCGTCAACCTCTTCATAATCGTTCGTATAAGCATAAGAACCTGTCAATATCAGCCCGAAACCAAAACGGTAGCGCAAAATTGTCTCCAAGGCCGTAGTTTTGGCGTTATCGGCATTCACGTACTGCATGTCGCTCGAACCGTCGCCCAATGACATATAGGCTATCTTGTTCCTGAAACGGTTGTGGGCAAAAGAAACCGACATGTTCAGCCCTCCCTTGGTAAACTCGCCGGACAGAGAGACTTGATTGCTGGTTTCCGGTTTCAAATCCGGATTACCGTACAGCATGAACCAACCCATACCGCCCATATCGTATGCCTGGTAGAGTTCTTTCAGAGAAGGCGAACGGAATCCTTGTGCATAACCGGCACGGAAAGAGACATGGTCGCAAAAATGCCACAGTAAAGAAACCTTCGGAGTGACATGCCAATGATATTTCTCATGATAGTCGGCACGTACTCCCGCCACGATATTCAGCTCATCGAGGATATCCCAGTCTTCCTGCGCATAGAAAGCGTACAACTGGTTGTTAACATGGGAGCTGTCTTCCAGCATATAATGTTTCAGGTACTCAAAGTCACCTTCGAACCCGACACTGACAGTATGCTTGCCGAATGTTCCGGTATAATCGATACGCGGTGTCTGCTTGATATTACGGTAATCCGTAGTTTTCTTTCCGGATAAGAAATAGTCCTGATTCTTCTGATAATTATCATAAATATATCCTATTACAAGTTGCTGTTTTTCTCCGGGAAGATATGTTACCTTACCGTTCAAGGTATAATCAAGGAATATGTCCTGGTACATCTTGCCCACACGCTTGTCTCGTTTATTGCGGTAAAACGAACCTTTCAAATCCGCATTTAGCTTTTCATTGCAGGTATAGCCTATTTTCTGCAAAAAATCCCAAATGTTGTATCCGTAGACCGTGGTGGAACCGGCATCTGCCTGCTCCTCTGCCGAAGAACCGTCACTTCCTTCCGTTACGGTGGTCTTACCTACCTCATCACCTATCTCATAAGTATCTTTTGTACGATAGGTAAGGCTGGTATAAGAAGTAAGACGATTTTTCTTCACACCGGTAGAAGCTGTATATTTCTGTCCGTTGGAACCGGCATAACGTGCATTCAAATTTCCGCTAAAGGGACGATGGGCGGTCTTTGTAATGATATTGATGACTCCACCCAATGCATTGGAACCATAGATTGTGGACTGGGCTCCCTTAATGACTTCTATACGTTCGATATCGTCTACATTGAAACGGGTAAAATCAACATTATGGTCGGCTCCTTCCCCACTTACGCGTTCGCCGTCTATCAAAAACAGCATATACTCTCCGTCCATGCCTTGATAAGATATCTCAGGCATCTGACTCATGGAATTATACCCAATCTGCAAACCCGGCAGTTCGTATTGCAGCAAAGTTTCGACATTCATCGGATTGAGTGCCTGAATCTCCTTTTGAGATATTACACGCGTCAGTACAGGTACCTCTTTCAACGGTTTTGCAACAAACGAACCGGTTACCACTACATCATTCAGTTGATTAGAAGAAGGAACCAATCGGATATGCAGTCGCGGCGGACGTACAGCCGGAACCGCTTTTACTTCCTGAGATTCGTATCCTATGAATGAAACCAACAGCGTATATTCTTTCGCATTTTCCAAATGGATAACAAATTCACCGTCGCTATCCGTGCCTGCTCCGAAAGTAGTTTCCAGCACCCTAACCGTAGCTCCAGGCATTGGCTGCCCGTTTTCATCTACGACATCTCCCAATATGGAATAGCGATAACGGTTGCTATCCCTTTCGTCCACTTCCTCCGCAAAGACAGTGGGCACTGCCGCTGCCAGCAAAAAAAGTAAGGAACAAAGAACCCGTCTCATTCTTATTTAATCGGGATAAATTCGTAATTGAATGTAACAAAACCGCTCTTATTCGTTTCAGAGTTTCCTGCAACTGTAAATTGAAGCTTCGCCCAACTGCCGTCCTTACACTTCAAAACTATCACATGCATTGTCGGTTCATAAATAGTAGGAGGCATACTACCTGTCTCCGTCTTTTTCACCCAACTGCACAACACTTTGTTCACAGTTGCAGTCTTGGCGTAACCGACGTTGCCTTGCATCATTTTGCTCATATCGGTGATGATGGCATATTCTTCATCCTCGTTTGTTATGTTTTCATCCGCTTTATAGTCTCCTTCAGGCAACTCCGTAATTTCATTCATATTTGTTTTCTCCGTATCGAAAACCATGCCACCGTTTGTTTTTATCTCATAACGGTGTATGGCGATATGCCATTCGATACCGATAGTTTCCTTCGCTTTTGGCTCGCTTACCGAACCATCCGTATAAATCCATTCGCTTGTATCCGGATGTATTTCCGTTTCTCCGGTTTTCAGATTTACATAAGTCCATTTATCATAGGCAGATACTTCTCGATATGCTCCATGTTTCTTGAAAATCTCGACTGCGTTTTGGC
>OGGA01000166.1_pt1 | contig 49113 bp, 27 predicted proteins | sample 1571041 | NCBI WGS metagenome assembly OGGA01 (sample SAMEA2582057, study PRJEB24529) | metagenome | biome: Human gut stool | place: China | collected 2011 | reverse complement strand
TACATTATCTCAACTTTTGGCAGGCTGTGCCATTTGCGAGTTATTTACCTTATACGGAAGTTATCATAAAATTGTATATAATTAAAGAGACATAAAAACACACCATGTTTTCCGTATATGGAATACATGGTGTGTTTTTTAAATTAATTGAATTTATTTTGAGCATTGAAATCTGTATATATACAGGTTGTTCTCATAAAGACTAGAGTCAGAAGCATTGTTCTCAACCCAGTAAATGCTTCCGTTGGCATACACAGGCATCTCGGCAGGATTCAGATATGCCACCGATGAAAGAAGGTTAATCCCGCTCAATGTTGTGCCGTTCTCGTCGAGGACTGTGTAGTATACGCCGAGGTATTTGCCGTTCTGGCTGAGTTCAAAAAGAACATAATATTTTCCTGAGCTGTCATATACAATCTGGGAATTCTGAATTGTATACTCGGAGGAGTAATCTGTAAGCCATTTTACACCTTCATCAGTCTTTGGTGTGGTTCCATTAGGACCGGAAAGACCTTCGCGGGTGCCCTGCGTGATGAAGCTTATTGTACCATCTTCGTTTGGAACGAAAATCTGGATAAAAAGCTGCTCATTCTCATTGAGGGCATTGGAGTTCATAGATTTGACGGAGGTTGATACAAATGCAACACGGTTATTGCTGCCTGCCGCAAGACCGCCCATGTGTGCAAAATTATTGTTGAGTGTCCACATATCGTATTTATCATATGTTCCCTCTGCTACCCAGAAGTTGAAAATATTCCAGTCAGTGCAGTTAGAATCCCAGTTGCTTTCTAATGTCTTAGAAGGGTCGGCAACAGATACTGTGAAGGCACGGTCGTAGCAGTCACCTTCGCTTGCGAGAATGAATTTGTCATTGTAAGGGACAACTCTTTGTGCAAACGAATGGGAGTTATAATATGACTGGATATTTACAGTTTCCATTGTTTTTCTGTTTACCACGAACATGGAATTGCTCTGATGCCCGGAATACATTTTCCTTGCGTAGTTGACGGCAACATAATCTCCGTTAACAGCGATATCACAGTTACCGGCATTGAAAGGGTATTTTGTATAAAATGATTCGCTGTAGTAGTAGGCAAGACTTGAACTTCCGTTATCCCCTCTTGATGCAATCATGTTTCCGTTGGAGTCATACTTGGTTATAAAGATTGTATTCTGTGTAGTGTCATCTGTTTCATTGTTCTTTCCCGTAACAACATAGTAATATCCGTCGGAGTCACAGGTGGCTGCTCCGAATATATCTGACACCTTGGTGAGAGTTATGTTTCTGTTGCCGTCATATGGCTTCACAACAACAACTGTACTGCCGGAATCATAGGCAAAGCAGAAATTTCCGGTGTTATCACGAAACTGTGACACATTGGTTGTACCATCCCAGTTGATATATTTACCTGCTGCAATTACAGATAGCTGGATAGTGGTGTTGGCAGCTGAGAAGGATGAGTAAGCTGCTTCTACCTCTGAATCGTAAAATCCGGTAACAGTGCCGTCGGAGAGAGCGTATCCGTACAGCTTGCCACTGGCAAGAGCTTCGTAATTGACGGCATTGGTATCAAGCTTAAATACCCCGTATCTTTCCATTACACCGTATGGATTCGCATAGTAAATCTTGGTTCCCTCCACATTGTATGTGAGCACGTTGACATACATATTTCCGGTTGTTCCAAAATAGCACAGGTCATCAACCTCATCGCCGGCTATGCTTCTCTTGACATTCGCGAAGGTGTCGAAGCATTCATGTCCCTGTGAGTCAAAATAGATTATCTGTACACCGTCAGGATGATATGTGAGTCTGTTCTTCATAGGTGTTCCGTCCGCCTGCAGAAAGTAGGTGTAGGTTCCATCACAGAAGAAAGCATTCTTTACCATAGTGCCATCTGCCAGATAATAGTGTTCACCGTCAAATGTACCACCATTGGTGGTGATGTTGTAATACGGTGCGTCAAATGCCGCCTTGCAGGTTGTCCCCTGAGACAGAAAACCAATAGCTGTGGCAGCTATTATGGCAAGCTGTAGGATAAAAAATTTCAGTTTTTTCAAAGTAGCTCCTCCTTATATTAGATTGTATGGATGTCAGTAGTTGCAAAATTGTTCTGTTTGAAATTCAAGCTCTTCAATTACTAACATAAAGATAGTATAGCATAAAGTATGATACTGTAAAATACGGATTCGAATAAATATTATTTTTTTATAAAATTAATATTGACAAAAATAGTCGGGGGGGGGGTATTATGAATTTGTAGCTTAACAGCACTATAGTTACGGATGGTATTGTTGTTAATTATAGTAATATTAGTACGGACAGACGAGGAGGAATGGGAACTATGAACGTAGGAAAAACAAAAAAAAGTGGAAAATGGTTAGTTATATCAGCAGCATTGTTTATATTGCTTGCAACAATCATTATAGGTTTAAGAACAGCAACACCTATTTACGCATCCACACAAAGGGAAGTGTATGTTGAAAATGGAATAACATATTATTATCTCAGGGCGGATGAAACAGGTATGCTTGATGATTCTGGTAAATATGCAATTCTCCAGGAAATGATAATACCGGAGAATTATGGAACAGAGATAGTAATACCATCTTCGATTGATGGTTATATAACAAAGGTGGTTGAACTTGAGGTTTATAGATGGACTTCAGAATATTATTATGGAGAGCAGCTCAAGAGAGAAGCTGTTAATATTAACAAAGTCACAATACCGACGGGAACAATTGTATATGGACTTTACGGAAAGATTAAAGATTCTCTTGAACAGATTGTTATAGTAGGTAGTGGGACACTTGAATTTAGTAGTACAGATGGTTTGGACACAACAACGGGAGGTGGTGCTTATAAGTTATTAAAGAGCATTGTTGCTACTGACGGAGCCATAGTTAAGTTTGGAAGTTGTTCATTCAAAAATAGTCCAATGCTCAAGGAGGTTTCTTGTTATATTGAAGAATTGGGCGAACAGGCATTTGCGAAAACAGGTCTTACGGAAATTAAAATAGCAAATCCTGGTAGAAAAGTTGTTGTTAATAGAAGAATATTCTCATATGGTGGGAGCAGTGATGCTTCTAAGCTAAGCAAGGTTGAATTCGATGCCAAAGAAGTAATATTGTATGATGATTGTTTTTGCAATACGAGCATTACGGAGCTCACAAATCCTAACGGTGAGCTAATATTTGCTGTGAGTGACGGACGGGATTATTACGGACCATTTGGTTTTGTGGCCACGATGGGGAATGAAACATTAAAAAAAATCAGTGCAAAAGACGGTGTAGATATTGATGCTGCTCTTGGTCAGGGCACATGGGGACAATTAAAGAATTTAGAAACGGTTGAGAATATCAAGACTTTGTGTGAAAATGCATTGAGCTATTGTCCTGATCTTAAGAATGTGACATTTATGCAGGGAGCAAACATTACGGAAATACCTGCAAGTTCATTTAATGGATGTACAAGCCTTGAAAATATAGAATTACCGGACACTATTACCAAAATATATGGTTTTGCTTTTGCCAATAGTGGTTTGGTGGAGATAACTGTGCCTGATACGGTAACGGAGATGGAACCAGCATTTTACGGATGTACAAGTTTAAGGAAAATCAGTATGCCGGTTATTGATTTGAAATATAACTATTTTAGTGGTTGCAGTTCGTTAAATGAAATTCATTTTACAAGTGGAAGGACATCTTCTTATTCTTTATATAGTCTTGGAATTAAAAATTTTGTCAATATATATATTGATGATGGGGTGGAATATTTACACTTTTATGATTACGATTTGGAAAAAGTAGGCTTTGACTATAAAATATATGCCAACAGAGACAAGTTATCAGAAGAGAACTGCCAGAATTTTAAGGAATATGAATATACCCATACGTTGAGACAAGGAGAACAGCTGTCGGGCAGATATGTATACACTGTCGGTTCTGATAACCAAGCTAGGATAGTTGAATACCTTTATAATTCCAAGGAAACCAGAATCGATATCCCGGAAGAGCTTGATGGATATTTAGTTTGTGGTATGTATGATAATGTATTTGCAAAATGTTATAACGTGGAAGAGATAACGATACCAAATAGTATAAGCTTTTTTGGCAAAAATGATTTTAAAAATTGTACAAAGCTAAGTGAGATGGAATTACCAACTTTATGGGTCTATTCTATATATGAGGGAACTTTCAGTACGGATGCCATGACCAGAATAGAAATTCCGGGTAATGTAAAATATGTATTTTATGATGCTATATCTCATTGTGCTAATCTTGAGGAAGTAGTTATTAAAGAGGGTGTTAAGACTTTAGATTGTCATTTTCAGGGATGCGATTCATTAAAGAAAATTTATGTGCCTAAGAGTGTTGAAAATATATATTGTAGTGATTCATTAGATAGAACATATTATGTATACAAGGACTCTTATGCTTTACAGTATATGCAGCAGAATGGATTGAAGTATGTGATAGTGGATGCTGAAAGTTCAGACGGCAATAATGGGTCGGATGACAGTAATTCGGGAAGTGCCGGTTCAGAGGATAACAATAATGGCGGAGACAATGGTAATACAGAAGAACTTTCGAGTTATTACAATATAACTGTCAATGGTGGAACATGGGACGGAACACACTATTATCTTCCAAGCGGAACAATGGTTTACAATGCTTTCTTCAGCGATGGAACTTATACCTACTACCTCCAGGCGGATGGAACACCTATGAAGGACAGACTTACATATCATCCGGATGGAGTACATGTAATATACTTTGACGCCGATGGCCACGAGGTATTCAGCGATTTCGCTCATATTTCAAAGAGCATCGCCGGAACAGATGTGGACGATATGTGCTTCTTCAATGTATATGGATATATGTATGTAGACACACTCACATACGATAAGACAGGAACGAAGCTCTACTATGTGAATCCATACGGAGTGCTTGAAAGAAACGGATGGTTCCAGTTCTCAGGTCATGAGTTTGACGCGGGACTTGGCTTCTCTGGTAAGGCTGGTGGCTATGGCTATGCCAACTGGGACTGCAGTCTTATGGTGAATACCAATACATACGATTGGAATGGAAACCTTGTATATATGCAGGGTGACGGACATATGGCACAGTAACAGCTTGTGAAAGAGGGGGCATGTACCTGTGTCCCACACAAATTAAAATTCAAAAGCACCAACGTGTACCAAAACAGAGTGCACGTTGGTGCTTTTTTAGTTGTGCACATTTATTTTCTGATATATAATATGTTCTAGGTATTTATGGTTTTGTCTTTGAAGGAAAGAAAGTGCTGATTATGGACTAGAGTAAGACTACCATAAGCTGTGTTTTTTAATATTTACCATAAGGAAATATATGAGGAGGTTCTAAAATGAAGAAACTATTAAGAAAGCTTAGTGTTTTGATGGTGTTTGTTATTACTGTCACATTGATTCCGGTACAGATTTTGCCGGTAAGTGCAGATGAAGTGCAGGTACAGGCGGCAACAGACAGAGTGTACAGTACTGTTGATGAGGCAGCAGAGTATCTGCGTGAGCAGCTGCTTGCGATGGAGGAGAACATAACGGTTCGTATAAGCAGGACAGCAGTCGATGACTTGTATAATGTGATATACGAACTTATGGATAAGGCTGTTGAATACAAGCGAGGAGATTCCGGGAGAGCAGGGGATGCACTTAAGAGTGTAAGAAATGGCTGGGGATGCAATAGCAGTCTTGACTCTGTTTCTTATATGATAAGCTATAATGTCAACTATCTAACCACGGCACAGCAGGAGGCACAGCTTACTGAAGCAGTGAATAATGCGTTGGCTGGGCTTGACCTTGAAAATAAGACAACCTATGAGAAAATAAAGAGCATATATGACTATATTTGCGACCATGTAGATTATGATTATGATGGTCTTGCGGACAGCAGTAATATTATAAAATACACGGCTTACAGTGCACTTATCAATGGGAAGGCAGTGTGCGAAGGATATGCGACATTGTTTTACAGGATGTGTATGGATGCCGGAATTTCTGCCAGAGTTATAAGTGGTACAGCGAATGGTGGACTGCATGCATGGAATATAGTTGAGATTAATGGATATTATTATAATGTTGATGTGACATGGGATGGACAGGACAGCAGTACAAGGCATGATTATTTTTTGAATAATATGCTTGATTTTTCTGACCATGAGAGAAATGATGAGTTCACGACAGCGGAATTTAATGCGGAATTCCCAATGTCAGAAAAATCCTATGTGGATTACAGCTCAAGAAATGCACCATTGAATAGGGAAAATTATGATTATACATTCGATACAATAGATGGCACAGCCATAGACACCTCAGCGTCAGGGAAACCGAAAGTTCTGATATTTTTTAGTAGTGGTTGTAGCTACAGCAGTGCAACAATAAAGTCTGTTGCAGCTTCGGATTTCAGCGATGTTGATGTTGTGTGCATAAACATTCTGTCTTCGGGAGATACTGTGGCAACGAAAAGTTTTCGTGACAGCTATGCTAGCGGCAGCAGCATTGATTTCTGTGCATATACCAGCTGGAACAATACAGCAATGTGGGCATATACATGGGATATGCCGGGGTACACGGGTGGCAGTATAACAATGCCTGTAATAGCATATATTGATGCAGATAATAAGCTTCAGATGGTTAAAAATGGTTATAGCGGTGCAGGTACGGTTCGTGAATATATTGATTATTATTGCAAGGGCATAAAATTTGAGCCAGGACACAATCATATATATTCCGATAAATGGTCGAATGATTCAGTAAATCATTGGCATAGCTGTGTCGCAGAGGGCTGTGCTGAAAACAGTGCGGACGGAACAGTAGCAGTGGGTGATAAGGCAGCACACACAGCTGGTGACTGGATTACAGACAGGGAAGCCACTGTTGATGCCGAGGGAAGCCGCCACAAGGAGTGTAAGGTATGCGGATATGTTATGCAGACTGAGAGCATAGATAAGCTTGCTCCTGTACCGACGGAGCCAGAGACACCGGCACCAGACAAGGCACCGGAGATAGACATGGATGCTGATACTTCCAAATACTACAATTTAAATACCAACGGAGGAACCTGGGACGGAACGCATTACTACCTTACAAGCGGTCAGATGGTAAGGAATTCATTTTTCAGTGATGGACCTTATACCTACTACCTTCAGGCGGACGGAACCCCTATGAAGGACAGACTTACATACCATCCGGATGGAGTACATATTATCTACTTCGATACGAACGGACATGAAGTGTTTAGTAATTTTTCACATATATCCAGAAGTATTTCTGGTGCTAATGTGGACGACATGTGTTTTTTTGATATGAATGGATATATGTATGTCGATACGCTTACTTATGATATGACAGGAACCAAGCTCTACTATGTAAATCCTTATGGTGTACTTGAGAGAAATGGCTGGTTCCAGTTCTCAGGACATGAGTTCGATGCGGGACTTGGATTCTCAGGCAAGGCAGGCGGCTATGGCTATGCCAACTGGGATTGCAGTCTCATGGTGAACACGAATACCTATGACTGGAATGGAAATCTTGTGTATATGCAGGGCGACGGACATATGGCACAGTAACAGTCTGGGACAGAGGGGTCAGGTACCTGCGTCCAAGAGGTTTTCCTGTACATGTTATGTAAAAAATATAAATAATAAAGATGCTGTGATGCAGGGCGTTCTGTGTCACAGCTTTTTTATTTAGAGCATATCTATCGTGTTCAGGCAATGTAAGACCAAGTAAAAATCAGAGTGACTCACAGGATATCAACATAAATACGTTTATGGGAAATTCAAGATGAATTGAGTTGTGTACGTCTTTTTTGTGGTATATAATAATTAAGATAAATGAAACGTGAATATGGTGTGCGGGTTTGGGTTCAATGGCGGTGCGGCATACAATAGTGGGGATGTTATGAAGGAGGAGAGTTAGTAATGAAAATGAATAAGAGGACTAATGCCGGAAAAAGGGTTAGTATAGGTAAACAGGATTTTGCTTCATTGATAGAGAATAGTTTCTATTATGTGGATAAGACGGATTTTATAAAGGAATGGTGGGACTCTGGGGATGATGTGACACTTATAACCCGCCCCCGCCGCTTCGGCAAGACGCTCAACATGAGCATGCTCAACTGCTTTTTCTCCAATAAATATGCTAACAGAGGGGATTTGTTCGAGGGTCTGTCAATCTGGGAGGATGAGGAGTACAGGAAAATACAGGGGACATATCCGGTGATTTTTCTCAGCTTTGCGGAAATAAAGCAGACGGATTATGAGTCAGCGGTGCAGAAGATTAAGAGAATAATTGCGGCACTCTTTAGGCAGTATGCAGATATAATGGATTGTGATAAGTTTACAGAAATGGATAGAGCACAGTTTAACAATGTGACGCCTGAAATGGATGATGTGACAGCACAGAGTGCAATACATGATTTGTGCAACTACCTTAGCTTGTATTATGGCAAGAAGGCTATCGTTATACTTGATGAATACGACACGCCTATGCAGGAGGCGTATGTACATGGGTACTGGGGAGAATTTACAGCATTCCTTCGGGGTCTGTTCAACAGCACATTCAAGACGAACCCGTACCTTGAAAGGGCTGTCATGACCGGCATTACGAGGGTATCCAAGGAGTCGATGTTCTCTGACCTTAACAATCTGAATGTTGTCACCACGACATCTGATGAGTACAGCACATGCTTCGGATTTACTGAGGATGAGGTGTTTGCATCGCTTGACAGCTTCGGACTGGCTGACAGGAAGGCAGAGGTGAAAAGGTGGTATGATGGATTTACCTTCGGTTCACACCGGGATATTTATAATCCGTGGTCTATCATAAATTATCTTGACAAGAAACAGTTGAGACCTTACTGGGCATCAACAAGCTCCAATGGTCTTGTGAGCAAGCTCCTGCAGACCGCTTCGTCGGATATGAAGATGAGCATGGAGGAGCTGCTGGGCGGCAGCTCTATAGTGGTAAATTTTGATGAGCAGATAGTGTTTAACCAGCTTGACACTAATGAGAGTGCCGTGTGGAGCCTTCTTGTTGCGGGAGGGTATCTTAAGGTTGATGATGTCGAGTACCGCGGTGAGACCCTTGAGCCGTGGTATCATGTGTCCATTACCAACATAGAGACCAAGAGCATGTTTTATAACATGTTCAAGGGATGGTTCAGTGTGTCAACAGCTAACTATAATAGGTTCGTGGAAGCAACTATTCTGGGTGACGTTGAGGCTATGAACCATTATATGAACAGGATTGCCATGGAGACATTCAGTTTTTTTGATGTTGGAGGGGATTCACAGAACTGTGAGCCGGAAAAATTTTACCATGGATTTGTGCTGGGTCTTATGGCAGAGCAGGTGGTAAATTATGAGATTCGTTCCAATCGTGAGAGTGGATTTGGAAGGTACGATATCATGCTTATACCTAAGAGAACACAGCTTCCTGCTATCGTGATAGAATTCAAGGTACACAATGCAGGAAGAGAAAAAAGCCTTACTGACACAGTAGAGTCCGCCCTTAAGCAGATAGCAGACAAGAACTATGATGCGGAACTGCTTGCACGAGGAATCAGCACGGACAGAATAAGGCATTATGGATTTGCATTTGATGGGAAGAAAGTATTGATAATGGAACAGTAACAAAATGGGACACATGTACCTGACCCCTGTGTCCCACACATCGCTTCTGTATGTATGGCAGAGGCGATTTTTTGTGTCGGAAATTAAGACATATAATTTATAAAAAAAGTATTGACAAAATTAGTCGTGGGGGGGGGTATGATAAATCTATCTAAATTATACTATGGAGGTATAGGCAAATGAAGAAAGTATTATTAAAGACATTCACTCCTATATTTGCGTTCCTTTTGATAATAGGTGCGTTTAGTGTGAATGTTAAGGCTGCAGGAAGTTCTACTAAGGATGCGACTGATTTATCATCAGGTGAAGGAGTTACGGATTCACTTTTAAACGGTGATGATGTAAACTATTACAAATTTACCGTGAATGGTAATGGTTATTTTACAATAAGCTTTAGCGGCGATCCGAATTATGACAGCGGTAAAGATTGGATGGTTAAGCTGTGTAACTCAAGCATGGAGGTAATTACATACTTTGTTACCGAGACAACTGGTGAGACAGAAAAATTATTTTATGCAGAGGGAACCTTCTATGTCACAGTAGAGGGAGCTGCGAGAAGTTGGAATGATTCTTTGTGTCCTACAGGAGTTCCTTATACGATAAAGTACAACAAGGTCAATGATGACAGCTGGGAATCAGAGGATAACAATACCGCAAGCAATGCGGATGTTATCACTGCTGGCAGGATGTACAAGGGCGTTATATCAAGTGTCAATGATTCTGTTGATTATTATAAAGTAACTACATCCAAGCAGGGATATTTTACAGTTCAGCTTGGTCTTGCTGATGGCGAGGAGCCTGTAGGTCAGACTGACGGCTGGAGAATGGATATATATGATAAGAATATGCAGAATATTGTATCATACAATCATATTAAATCAGATTTCGAGACAATGATCCCGTATCCTGCAGGTATATATTATATAAAGATTTCTCCAACTAGTAAATACTCTAATTCTGTAATACCAAGATCAGCGTACTATCTTCTTGTAAACGATTTCGAGGACAGCCTTGTTGAGCAGGAGTCTAACAATGATTCTGCCGGTGCAAATGATATAGTTCCTGGTGTAGGGCGCTGGGGTATGAGACAGAGCGATAATGATAATGATTATTATAAGTTCATTGTGAGCAATTCAGGTGTATTTACTGTCAGTCTCGCACCAAGAGCAGGTGCTGATACAACCAAGATGGGTAACGGCTGGGATGTCATAGTGTATGACAAGAACATGAAAGAGGTGTTCAGGGAGAATATTGTCAAGGATGCATACGAAACTGACCCTATATTCTATACTTCTGGAACATACTATGTAAATATAACTGGTTCAGCAACAGGTGTAGAGTATGATGTCAATGTAAATATTCCGGCGAAGACAGGTTATTATTCCAAGTACGATGGCTGCCTGTTCTTCAAGTCAAGCAATGGTACAGTATTCTGCTATAGAGAAGATGGCACACAGGTAATCAATGAGTTCAAGTGTGATGGTGAATATACATATTATTTCCAGGCTGATGGAACTGCTATGAAGGACAGACTTACATATCATCCGGATGGAGTACATGTAATATACTTTGATAAGGATGGTCACGAGGTATTCAGTGATTTTGCCCATATTTCTAAGAGTATTGCCGGAACAGATGTGGACGATATGTGCTTCTTCAATGTGTATGGTTATATGTATGTTGACACACTAACCTATGACAAGACAGGAACCAAGCTTTACTATGTAAATCCATATGGTGTTCTTGAGAGAAATGGCTGGTTCCAGTTCTCAGGTCATGAGTTCGAAGCAGGTCTTGGCTTCTCCGGTAAGGCAGGCGGATATGGCTATGCTAACTCAGACTGCAGTCTTTCAGTTAACGAGACACGCAGATTTACAGATGGAACCAAAGTGTATATGCAGGGCGACGGACATATGGCACAGTAACAGTATGGGACAGAGGAGGCAGGGATCTGCGTCCCAAGAGGTTTTCCTGTACATGTTATGTAAAAAAATATAAATAATAAAGATGCTGTGATGCAGGGCGTTCTGTGTCACAGCTTTTTTATTTAGAGCATATCTATCGTGTTCAGGCAATGTAAGACCAAGTAAAAATCAGAGTGACTCACAGGATATCAACATAAATACGTTTATGGGAAATTCAAGATGAATTGAGTTGTGTACGTCTTTTTTGTGGTATATAATAATTAAGGTAAATGAAACGTGAATATGGAGTGCAGGTTCTGGTTCAATGGCGGTGCAACCTGCAATAGTGGGGATGTTATGAAAGAGAAAGTTTGAAACAAATAAGTAGGAGACAGCCTAAAAATAAAGGGCATAGTAAACAAACCGTCCGGACACAAGTGTTATGGAAAAGAATACCGTTGTCAAGGTGGATGGTACGAATTATGCTTTCGGGGAGAATGGGAAGCAGATTGTAGCTTTACCTTTAAAGGAGTTTAAATCCGGTTGGAATGGAATGAATGGTTATATTTATGAGTATGATGATAGTTATAATTTGATTAAAAAGGTATATTATGAAGCAGGAAATATAAAAAGTTGGAGTATCTACGATTATGATACACAGGGTAGGTTGTTGGAAATTACTGATAGTGATTTTGATGGAGTAAAGCAATATACTGATTATGAGTATTATTCTAGTGGAAAAGAGTCAAAAAAAATAAGAAAGGAAATTTATCGTTCTGATAAAACAGAATACTCACAAGATGGTAAATTATATAAGATTGAGGACTTTAATTGGGTGGTAAATAGTATTTATACATATTATTCGACTGGACAATATATGGACATCTTTCAATATAACAATGGGGTACTATCTTCGATAGAGGGACGCGATATTAATGGAAAGGTTATAAAGGATGCGGAATATGGTGAAAATGGAAATTTAAATTATTGCGATACATATCAATATGATTATAATACTCTGGGTGATTTGTTATGTTGTACGCGCTATAGAGACCGTGGAAATGGAGAAGTGGTAGAGGGACAAATCCAATATGAATATAGGTACGATGTTTATGGAAATATGCTGTATTATGAATCACATTATTGGGGTCATAAAATAGAAAATGAATATGTGTACAGATAAAATAATAGGTTTAGTAACAAAATTTTTAAGTGGTATTGCGTTTATATTATTTACAAAATTTGCTATACCTATACGGTGTGCTGAACCTTAAAAATTCAATATTTCAGCCAATAAGGAGGCATAAATCTGTTCCGCTTGGTATAATGGAATTGACGAAAAACCAACATACCACGGAGGATTTATGCCATGTCTAATGTACCACAAAACCATTTTAAAGAGAACATTTTACAAAAACCTGATAAAATGGGATAATGATAAGAATAAGGTTAATTAATCAGCGCTTCCCTAGCCTTTTCCACAAAAACGAAAATAGCTTAATCAACTTCGGTGTAGCCCACACAAGGAATGCTGATGATAGAAGTGTCGCTGCCCAGCACAGAATATAAGCCAGCCATACTTCCTTTACTCCGAAGGTGCGTCCGAGTGCGAACTTGGTGATAAAGGTGAGCATGATAATGTGGTGTGTTAAAAATATAGGATAGCAGAACTTATCTATAAAATGGCTTATGAATTCCACAATCTTTCCTTTTAGGAAGGAAAAAACAAATGCCAGTACAATGAAGCTGGAGTATCCCACAAGCCATATCTGAACTATCTTATTCATATTCGGAAAGTCGAAGATTCCAAGTACGGCAAGCACAGCCAACGAAGGAATCAGCATATACCAACGCGTTTTTTTAAAGTATTGTATGAATATCATACCAAAAAGTATCTCTGGAATACGATGGAAAAAATATGCATCTACGGCAAGATAGCAGTCAAACCAGTTGAATGCACTTGCGATTGTTGCAAGCGTAAATATTATAAATGTCCATACAGGATGTGATAATACAAGCTTTTTCAAAAATGGAAATATTAAGTACATTATAATAATAACGGTGAGAAACCATTCGCCGAGAAGATAATATGTGCCGGTATATACTCCGACCTGACCGTCAATGCCAAGCAGTGTAAAAAGAAATGTGCCATGATTGATACCTTTGGCAAAGCCCGGATATACGATTTCCTTGGCTATGAAGAATATTGCAAAGGCGAGCCAGAACATAGGGTATATTCCGAGAAATCTTTTTTTATAGTAGCTTGCCAGATCGATTTCTTTGTCACCGTAGATGTACATGAGCACGGCACCGCTTACAATAAAAAACAGTGTCACACCGTATGAGCCAAGATACATTCCGAATAAGGTATCAGGCAGCACATGGGTTGTAAAATTGATCTGTGCGTATTCAAGCGTTCGTGTGAAGTGTATTGTGAATACCATTATCACGGCGACTAACTTGATAAGGTCGAGGTATAACAAACGTTCTTTTTTCAAAATTATAATATCTCCTTAGGTTTTAATTTGTTATGCAGGAAAACGTAGGCAGAGCTTTGGCTCTAAGGGGCTTTGGATTATTCTGTTTATTTAATTTCAATATTCAGTTGAAAACGAGTTGGTTTGAGTATGTTAAAGACATTATACAGCAAACTGACAGATTAAATCAATATTTATAGATAAATAGTTACATATTTATATTTAACAGCCAAAACAGTGATATGAATATAGATGTAAAATTGTGTCAATTTATGAGAAAGCTGTCTTTATGGATAGCTCATAAAAATGTAATTCATAAGACAATAAAGGTTGAAAAATAGGAAAAAAGTAGTATAATATTGATATGATTGACCTTGTAATTAGTGAAAAGGTACGATGAATAAAATGATTTTATGAGGAGGATTAAGATGAAAAACAAGAGAAGACTGGCAACAGTATTAGGTTTTGTCATGGTATTTACTATGATTTTCTCATTGAAGACACCGATGAATGTAAATGCCGGAAATGTATCGCATGTCAAGGCTACGGCGGCGGATGTACGTACTTCGGCGAATGTAGCGGCGGGTGCACTTAAGGGTGTGCAGGGCACGAATTTCTCAGATGAGTTTGGTGATACAGTATCGAATCTGAATATGGATGCTATGTTTTTAAACTGCGACATATCATGGTTCGTTAACACGAAGGGTGTTGGTACCAAGGTTTACACCATGAGTGATGGAACCAGCTATTATGTCGATGATAAGACACAGGGCGGTATGCTTATGGTTATAGATTACCGCATCAAGCAGTATCGTGAGCAGGGAGTTACATGGAATCTATGCCTTATGATGGGCTGGACTGATATTAATGGAAATCATGATGCTGGTATGGAGAAGCTTATGTACAATCCTCAGCCGGGACATTACTATTACACATGGAATGTGACTGATACTGAGGCTAATGCGGCACTAACTGCTATTGTAGATTATCTGACAGAGCGCTACAGCTATCAGGATACGTTCGTGCAGAACTGGTGGATTAATAATGAGGTTAATGTATTGAATGACAAGATTTATACGATGGATAGTCTTGATGCCAATGTTGTAGTTGACCTTGCGGTTAAGAGCTATGATTTACTTTACAATTCACTTATGAAAAACAATCCTAATGCTCTTGCTTATGTTTCTGTAACACATGACTGGAATAATACCAATGAGGGTAATGGCGTTTCGACACGTGAATTCATCCATGCTTTTGCAGATGCTGAGAAGGATAAGGATTGGAACCTTGATTTGCACGCATATCCACCACAGATGCATGAGCAGGTATGGACTAAGGCAAGCTCAGCATATTTAAGGCATGATGAAGATACAGTATCAATATGTGCTGTTAATCTTGAGGTTTTATTGAATTATATTAAGAACAATTTTGGAACAAATCATCGTATTATTATGTCAGAGCAGGGATTTGATTCCGCTTATGGAATGGAAGAACAGGCTGCGATGATGGCATATACATATTATGCGGCAACAAGAAATGATATGGTTGATGAGGTCATATTTACAACGTATAATGATACCAATTCGGAAGGTCATGATTTCTACGATATGGGTATTGTAGATATTAATGGCAATAAAAAACCTTCATATAATGTGTTCAAGTATATGAATACAAATGAGGCAGCAGCTTATACGAACCCTTATTTACAGAAGTTAAGCGGATATACTGGAAGAACTATATCTTCATGGAGTGATGATATTCTTTATCAGGTCCCTAAGACAAGTGATGCGCTCGTTAAGGGAAATCTTTATCTTCCGGGAAGTGAACAGACAGCGGGAAGTATCTTTATTGGAATGAACACAGAGCCGACTAAGAACCAGATTGATATTGAGTACAGATGGGCAGTATATGATTATCAGACAGGTGTGCGCACAGAGGTTCAGGGTTGGAAATTAAATGGGGAATGGATTCGGTGGTATCCTCCCTATAATGGCAATTTTGAAATGTATTGCACAGCAAGGGTTGCGGGCAACACGGATTCGCAGCTGGAGGCTCATGTTACTGTAGGATATAACGGAATAGTCTCAACAGATATATCCAGTGATTATGTTTATGCATCATCGGGAAGCGGTGGAAATTCAGGAAATACAGATAATAGTGGGAATACTGACGTATCAGATACGAGAACATGGCCGGTTTCGTATCAGGGGTATACATTCAACAGAGCGGATGATGGAACAGTTACATGTGTTGACGGTGAGGGAAATAGAGTTATTAACGAATTTAAGTGTGATGGAATATACACATATTATTTTCAGGCAGATGGAACATGCATGAGAGATCGTCTTACATATCATCCGGATGGGGTTCATGTAATCTATTTTGATAAGTATGGACATGAGGTATTTAGCGACTTTGCACATGTTTCAAAGTCGATTTCCGGCGAAGCAGTAGATGACAACTGTTTCTTTGATGTATTTGGATATATGTATGTTGACGTCCTGACATTTGACAAGAAGGGTGAGAAGCTGTTATATGCTAATCCATATGGTCGTCTTGAGTGCGCAGGATGGTTTGTATTTTCTGATACAGTAAAGTGGGCAGATGGGACCCCTTGCGATGGAATTGCCGGAGGTATAGGATATGGGCAGATAGATTGTACACTCCTTACAAACACAGCTACATATGATTGGATGAACAGACCATGCTATATGCAGGGTAATGGTGTTGCGCTTTACTAATAATTGAGTATTAACATGTGAGTTAAAATGACTGCAGAGTTGAAAAACATATTTGACTTTGCAGTCATTTTTCATAGTGGTGTAGGCATAGCTCATGAGCAGGCGGTTAAACGGATTTACTCTGGTCATGTTTAATAACGGAGTTATCAGGAATTAGCACATTTACTCTTTAATGGTTAAAAGCCGGGTGAATAACAAGCGGTCTAAAATATGTATGTAGTTTGAAAAGCTAATGTACAGTGTTAATTTTTGAGATATAATAAAAATTGGAGTACAGGAATTGCAGTGGTTTTTAATATTGTAGTAAGAATAATTTAATACGTGTAAAAGAAATGGGGGTATATAGATGGACAGAATATTAGAAAACAATAATTTAAAGGTAACAATAAGCGACGCAGGTGCCGAGCTTATCAGTGTATGGGATAAGAGCCGTAATGCCGAGCGTATATGGAGAGGTGATTCGGCGGTATGGGGAAGACATGCACCGATTCTTTTTCCGTTTGTCGGAAAGGTTGCCGGCGGAAAGTACAGCTACAGGGGAAGAGAGTATAAGATGACATCGCATGGCTTTGCGCGCGACAGGCAGTTTGAGCTTGTCAGTGAGGATGGAGGGTCTGTGACACATGTGCTTAGGTGGAATGAGGAGAGCCTTACGGTGTATCCGTTTGAATTTGCACTGTATGTGAAGCACAGCCTTGAAAATGCGGATTCGCGTTCTGTGAAGGTGGAATGGAGGGTTGTCAATGAAGCTGTTGAGGGCGGAGAGGATATGCTGTACGGAATTGGCGGGCATCCTGCGTTTACATTTCCGAGGGAGGTGAAGCCGGTTGACTGTTCGCTGAGAATATACGGTGGAACGGCGGCTGTTAATGGGAATAATATAAGTGATAACGTGGCTATCTGCAGGGCATTGAGATATCGCCTTCTGGATACGGCGGGCTGTATTGATATGTCACAGGAGTATGTGCTTGATATGCCGGAGAGCTGTGCTAGGATAACGGAGAATATGTTCGATAAGGATGCGCTTATTGTTCTGGATAATCAGGTGAACCACATTGAGCTTCTTGATGCGGCGGGAAAGGCTTATGTGACCATGGATTGTCAGGGCTTTCCTTATTTTGGAATATGGTCGAAGAAGGTTGATGAATTTATCTGTCTTGAGCCATGGTATAGCATTGCCGATGTCGCAGGCTGTGACGGAAATATTGAAAACAAGGCAGGAATGCAGAGGCTTGCAGCTGGGGACAGCAGGGAGTATGCGTATACGATTACCTTCTAAAAATATACAGCTTCTGAGTGTTGCGTGAAGGTGATGAACACGAATATTATATATTTTAGTACAAAATTATTCTGTAAAAAACGGAATGTTTTGTTAGCTAGCCCAGGATGTAAAACATGCCGGTTTAATCTATGAATGTACTGGGCATGCTTCACGGCCGTGATTATAATTACACAGAAAAATAAAGGGCAAATGTATAAGGAGTTTTATGAATAAAATACATAATAAAATAATAAAAATAGTAATAAGTTTTGCGCTCACGCTTGGTGTGGTTTTAGGTGTGGCGGGAAGCTTTTATGAGAAAACATCTGCAGACGCGGATGACAGTAATTTTACAAACCTGATTATTTTTATGAGATTTGCGGGCGAGGATGAGTTTATTGATGATGTATATGAGAATACGCCGGTAAGAAAAATAACGGACAACTCCTACAATACGGCAATGTACAACGTCAGCGACTATTATAGGAATGTTTCGGATAACAAATGCCGCATAAGGAGCGTATATCTGTTAGATAACGGTGGGTCGATTAAGCTGTCGCATGAGAGGGGCTATTATGCGGAGTACAGTGAGACAAATCCAATCGGTTATAAGAACAGCGGTGAGGCGGGAGCCCGTATGTATGAGCTGAAGCGTGAGTGGTCGGATGCGGTGACAAAGGCGGTTGAGGCGGGCAACAGGATATCCAATTATGATGGGACGGTCAATTATGGTTATGATGAGCTTGACAAGGATGGGGATGGCTGCATAGATTCCATAACGATAATTTATAAAAATGCAACGCAGAGCAACATAGCGGTAGGCTGGGGATCACCCTTGTGGAATTATAAGGATTATGCTGATTATGTAGTGATTAATACGGATAAGGGAAGCGTAAAGAGCAGAATGTATGTCCAGCTGACCAACTCGTATACAAAGCCGGATGGAGATACGCTGGGTTATCTTTATAAGGATTCACAGGGGAATGTCATAGTGTCGCAGGCAGCGGCTATCCATGAGATGGGGCATATAATGGGGTTGAAGGATCTATACAATTCCTCACAGAGTTCTCCGGTGTATTACATGTCTGTGATGGCAAAGCATATGTCGCCGATCCCGCAGTTTCCTTCGGTAAAGGAGAAGGAGGTTCTCGGCTGGGTTGAGGACGGAGACGTTCAGACAATTATAGCCTCAGGTGAGTATAGTCTAAGGGCACTTGGAACTGCAGGACATGGAATTGCAGGATATAAGCTTGATATTCCGGAGAAGGGAAAGACGCTTTATCTGGAATACAGGAATTTTGCGTCAAATGGAAACAAGTATGATTCCCAGTACAAGGAGCTGTATAAAACAAATGGCAAAAGAGTTGACAGTCTGCCGATGAAATCAGGTCTGGTATGCTACCTTATTGATACAGGGACAAAATTTCCGAACAATATGAACTCTTCACCTTCTAAGTGGAATTATCAGGTGCTGGGCAATCAATATTCTACGATGGTTGATGCAGCGGTTGGAGTAGATGAGGAAAAGTGGATTACAGATAATCTTAGTATCATGGTGACGGCGATTGATGGCAATACACTTACTTTTACAATAGAAGGAAATTTTGCGGAGCATATTCACAGTGGTGGACAGGCAACCTGCGTCAGCCGCGCCAGATGCTCAGTCTGTCATCAGGAATATGGTGGATTTGATGATAGTAGACACGAACATACCATGGTTAGAGGTGCCAAGGCACCGAGCTGTACAGAAGTTGGATACACGGGCGACACATATTGTACGGATTGCAATAAAATGGTGAGCATTGGCTCAGACATAGACATGATTGCGCATGAATTAGAGCATGTGGAGGCACGGGCAGCTACAGCAGCACAGGAAGGTAATATAGAGTATTACTATTGTAAAGTATGTGGAGAGTGTTTTCTTGACAAAAATGCAGCTGATACTATAAAAATGGCTGATACAATAATACCTAAGCTGGCACCTGTAATCATAGCGGGAAATGATGCAACTATAGATGCTTCCTCGGGCAAGAGTGCTGTATTCAGGTCGAATGCGGCATTTGCCGATTTCATACGTGTTGAACTTGACAGCAAGGAGCTTGTAGAGGACAAGGACTACATTGTAAAGGAAGGAAGTATAATAGTAACACTCATGCCTGAGGTTATCAGCAATCTGTCTGAGGGAAGCCATAAGCTTGCTATAGTGTCTTCAGGTGGAACAGCAATCGCAAATTTCTCTGTAACGAAACCGCAGCAGCCAAGCAGCGAAGAGCAGTCAAGCAGCGAGGAGCAGTCAAGCAGCGAGGAGCAGTCAAGCAGTGAGGAGCAGTCAAGCAGTGAGGAGCAGTCAAGCAGCGAGGAGCAGTCAAGCAGTGAGGAGCAGTCAAGCAGCGAGGAGCAGCCGAGCAGCGAGGAACAGCCAAGCAGTGAGGAGCAGTCAGGCAGTGAGGAGCAGCCGAGCAGCACTGCAGCAATAGGTGGTGAGTCAGAATCGAATGGTAATTTGGCCGGAGGTTCCACGGAAACAATAAGCGCTGATGGGAACGGTACCGGTTCCGGGGATGAAGGCTCCGAGGATGGTATTGTCCATATCTCTCCGAGTACCGGAGGGAAAATTCAGATAAAGGCATGGGCTGTTGTTGGCACATTCCTGATGGGGGCATTTATATTTTTAAGAAAGAGAAGATAAAGATGTTTTCTACCTGAAAAAAAGTGCTGCCTAAGCCTGTCAGCAATTTTAAATAATTGGAAAAATATTATTTGACTTATCATATCATTACATGAAATTGAAAAATGAGTTATTGCTCATAGAAATTGAAAAATGAGTCATCGCCATATTGTTCAAAAGATTTAAATATGATATAGTTAAACGCAGATTATAATTTGTAAGGTGATACAGCCTATTGGTTATAAACATGTGAGTATATGATTGAATTTTTGCGAGGTGAAAATTTATGTGCGGAATAGTAGGTTTTACGGGTGAGCATCAGGCTGCACCGATTATACTGGATGGTCTTTCTAAGCTTGAGTATCGTGGTTACGATTCAGCGGGTATGGCTGTCTGTGATGGAGATGGAGAGTACCAGATAGTCAAGGCAAAGGGCAGGCTTAAGGCTCTTTACGAGAAAACGGATGGAGGAAATGCAGTGTATGGCACCTGCGGCATAGGTCATACAAGATGGGCAACCCATGGTGAGCCGTCTGAGGTCAATGCGCATCCTCATATGGCGGATGATGGAAATGTTGTTGGTGTACATAATGGTATTATAGAGAATTATCAGGAGCTTAAGGAAAAGCTTGTCAAGAACGGTTATTCCTTCTATTCATCGACAGATACCGAGGTTGCGGTAAAGCTTGTTGATTACTACTACAAGAAGTATGAGCACACTCCTGTGGATGCGATTAACCATGCGATGGTGCGTATCCGCGGTTCTTATGCGTTTGCATTTATGTTCAAGGATTACCCGGGAGAAATCTATGCAGCAAGAAAAGACAGCCCGATGGTTCTTGGTGTGAGTGATGGTGAGGCTTATGTTGCCTCAGATGTTCCGGCAATATTAAAGTATACGAGAAATGTATATTATATCGGCAATCTGGAGATGGCTCGTCTTAAAAATGGACAAATTACCTTCTATAATCTCGATGGCGATGAGATTGAAAAGGAGTCTGTTGAGATTAAGTGGGATGCTGAGGCAGCTGAGAAGGCGGGCTATGAGCACTTTATGATAAAGGAAATCCATGAACAGCCGCGTGCGATAGCGGATACACTTCATTCTGTTTACAAGGACGGAACTCTTGATTTATCATCCGTTGGTCTTGCGGATGACGATATTAAGAAAATTTCACAGATTTATATAGTTGCATGTGGTTCGGCGTACCATGTCGGCGTTGTTGCGCAGTATGTCATGGAGGATCTTGCCAAGATTCCGGTGAGGGTTGATGTGGCTTCAGAGTTCAGGTACCGCAAGCCGATTCTTAAGAGTGATGATCTGGTTATCATCATCAGCCAGTCGGGCGAGACGGCAGACAGCCTTGCGGCGCTTCGTCTTGCAAAGGAGAAGGGCGTCAAGACACTTGCCATTGTAAATGTCATCGGCAGCTCCATTGCGCGCGAGGCTGACAGCGTGTTCTATACCCTTGCCGGCCCGGAGATTGCGGTTGCCACAACAAAGGCATACAGCACACAGCTTATTGCCTCCTACTGTCTCGCAATCCAGTTCGCCAAAGTTCGCGGTGAGCTGACAGAGGCGCAGTGTGCAGATATGCTTGCGGAGCTTGAGACACTTCCTGATAAGGTTACCAGGATTCTTGATGACAAGGAACGTATCCAGTGGTTTGCCGCTAAGCAGGCGACTATGCGGGATACCTTCTTCATCGGACGCGGTATCGACTATGCGGTGAGTCTTGAGGGAAGCTTGAAGCTCAAGGAGATTTCCTACATCCACAGTGAGGCCTATGCTGCCGGCGAGCTTAAGCACGGCACAATCAGCCTTATCGAGGACGGAACTCTTGTAATAGGAACTCTCACACAGGATGCTCTCTACGAAAAGACAGTGAGCAACATGGTTGAGTGCAAGAGCCGTGGCGCGTACCTTATGGGTCTTACAACCTACGGCAACTACGAGACAGAGGATACCTGTGATTTCACGGTATACATTCCTAAGACAGATGCCCATTTTACAGCGTCGCTTGCGGTTATACCGCTCCAGCTTCTTGGCTACTATGTATCGGTGGCTAAGGGACTGGATGTTGACAAGCCAAGGAATCTGGCTAAGAGCGTTACAGTAGAATAACACTTGGGACAGGGGTCAGACCCCATGTCCCAATGTTGGGACACGGGGTCTGACCCCTGTCCCAGCGGCTAAGCTATGCCATTTCCGGATTATGGAGATGGCATATTTTTTGTAATTGCAGTATCATATACGGCATCTACTTAGTTTTAAAGAAAATAAGTTTCATATAAGATATATGACAACTCTGGCAGGTTACAGATTGAAAATAATGTAGTAAAATGATATAAATGCATATAAAATTCAACGCACGATAATGCATGATTGTGGAATGGGGACTGGATGAGCATGGAAGAAACAGAACAAAAGCTATTTTCTGATGTGGAAAGGTTGCTGGCGTATGCACACAGTGGGCATGAATATATTATTGATGCCATATATGACGTATTCGGAAAAAGAATTTTACAGCATGGATATGCGGATGCCGGCTACATACTGAGGGCGGGGAAATATGGACTTAATAAAAATGTCTATTATACAAAATTGCCCGGTTCAAAAGTCCAAAAGCTGTTTGTAAAATCCTGTATTCCTTCGGAGGACATGGAAGTTATGCTTGAGTATCTGGATACGGTGCTTGGGCATGTTTCGGCACTTGATATTGAGGAGGAAAAGGCATTGATATTCTGGCTGTTTCTTCCATATCGTTTTGTCACAAAGACGTCGATTAAACGAAACTATCTCAGGATATTACTCACAGGCTTCTTTAAAAACACAAGATATGTTGACCGTTATAATGCAGAGTTCGTGGTTGCTGATGAGATAGTGTACAATGCTCATTCTTGCTATGTTGAAATTATAAATTCAGTTGAGGAGTACGCACAATATACTTTTTCACTCAAAGAGGAAAATTCGGATGAGACACTATTCTATCGAGGACATTCACTGCTTGATTATGCCCTTGTTCCCGGAATAAAGAGAAAGCAGAGCTGGTTCACGAATGAAAGTATAATGTATCAGGAGCTGCTTGTCAGATGTGCGCAGAATTTTACCCACTGTCAGACCCACTTGGAGTATCTGGTTGAAATGCAGCATTATGGTCTGCCAACGCGGCTGCTTGACATAACAGAGAATCCGCTGGTTGCACTTTATTTTGCATGTTGCAGCAATAGAGAGCACATAGGGGAGGTAATAGTACTCACAACAGGACAAGACCATGTGCGATATGCAAAGAGCGATACGGCAGCATTGCTTGCGGCGCTTCCGACGCTCAATTATCGTGAACAGGCACAGTTGTACCGATTATGTATGAATGGACTGCCTGAAGCGGAGGACGCAGAATATCAGGAGCTTGCCGGAAAGCTGGCAAGTGAAGTCAAATCAAGAAATCCTGCATTTGAACCGCGAATCAGGAAATCAGACATAACCGGACATGTATTTGTGACACCGATACGAAACAATCAGCGCATTATGAAGCAGGATGGTTCATTCATAATATGCGGTCTTACCGGTGATGGCGGCGACAGCGACAATCTGGACAGTCTTCGCTGCAGAGATACCGGGGGAAAGCAATTGGTTCTTGTGATTAATGACAAGGAGACAATATTAAAAGAACTGGATACACTTTCAATCAACAGAGCCACCCTTTTCCCTGAGATTGACGATGTGGCGGAGTATCTGAAGGGGAAGTATGGGGAGTGAATGATGGGAAACTGACGGATAATCAGATATTATCCATTGATTTTATTCTAATTGCTATTAATTTAGTAATTAAAAATTAGGTAAATAAATTTAAAATATATTTTACACTTTATGAAAAGAGGAAAATTAAGTGAGTGCAACAATTGATAATATAATAAATCATATTAGTAGCGTTAAAAAAGGAGAACATAGTAAACATGGTATATGTGTACTATTAGGTGCTGGAGCGGATATTTCAAGTGGCGGTATTCTATTTCGTGAATTAAAAATAAAATTTTTAAATGAAAACGGTTTTCAAATATCAAATGATATAACCGATAATAAATTAGATGAAGAGTTTCAAAAGGTTGTAGATAATCTTTCGCAAGATGGTCGTTGTGAAACTTTAGATAAAATAATGAGAAGCAATAGTGCTCCATCCGAAGGATATGAATTACTTGTTATGCTTGCAGAAAATGGTTTCATTGATGCGATTATTACTACTAATTTTGATTATCTATTAGAAGAGACTGAGAAATTATTAGGTATAAAACCATTTACGATTTTTACTCCAGGACGTGCGGTACCTCAAGAATATTATAAAAAACGTAATAAAATATCGCCTATATACTTAAAAATGCATGGTGATTTAAGTGACAGATTGGTAACTCATTTAACAAAAGAGGAACTTGAATCCAAGGAGTATGCACATGAATTTATAAATTTATTTAAATTTATAATTGAAGAGTATAGTGTTTTGGTTGTTGGATATGGGGGATATGATAATTTAATTACTGAAATATTTAAGCAGGAGATGGCTGATTTAAGCGAAGTTTACTGGTGTAATATTTGTGAACCTAACAACCAGTCTGATTTGGTATCAGAATTAAATAATAATAATAAACTAAAATATGTCAATACCTCTTTTGATAAACTATTCCAAAAATTGGCTACAACATTTTTAAGGAATGCTATAATGAAAAACGCAAATCCTATTTTTTTACCAACTGTTGTTAGATCCAAGATAGAAATGCAAATAGGATTATATAAAGAGAAAATTAAATGCCCGAATAAAATAATACGTCGAAAACATGAAGCAAAACAAATGGAAAATTTTCTACAGACATATAACGAAAAATGCTTAGCAATAATAGGTAAATACAAAACAGGTAAAACAAGCTTTGTATATAAACAAATGGAAAGTATTAATGATATTACCTTTTTTCCTATTATGTTTGGCACTGAGCACAGTATATTGGAAAATATTGCGCTTGCCTTAGGGTATGAAACAAAAGTTTCCTTTTCTGTATTATACAGCTTTTTAAATTGGTGGAATCAAAAAAAGGAACATTTGGTATTTGTTATAGATAATTTGTTTAACGAAGATTGTTTTGATAAAATTGAGACTAATTATTATTTAGAATTTTTTAATTTTATTAACGTGTCCCGCGAATTTAAATATGTACAGTTCATAATCTGTTTTCAGGATGATATTTATGCAAAGATAAAAAATAATAAATTAAATTTATACGGAATCACTAATTTTGTTGAAATAAATATTAAAAATTTTTCAAGTGAAGAAACAACATTGTTATTAGAAAAATATCAAGATAATACCAGTATAGATTTATCAAAATATCAAGCTTTATTAAGTATTCCATATGTGTGGGAAATCATAAATACAAATAATATTGACTTAACAAATAATAGAAATTTTTACGAATTGTATGTAGATTCCTTGTATCAAAGGTTGCAAAATTTAAATTACAACATTACCAAACATGCCTTAAATAAAGCACTAATGATATTAGCATATAAAGAGCTTTTTCCAGAATATTACAATACAGATATAAATTCAAATGTATATGAGCTTTTGAAAAATCAAGGAATTATTAATTTACAAAATAAAATTATATATCCGGAGTTTATATCATACTTTAGTAGTCAATATTTTTTACAGGATTGTAGTTGGAAGGATGCAATTAGTAATAAAATCATTCCTATTATAAAAAATTCAGAAAAGTTGTCAGATATGCATATTCAAATGATATATGAAATTTTTTCTTACTGTAAAAAAATTGATGATATAAGTTTTATTTTAAAACAATTAGATAATCTGTTAGAAAATAAAATCACACGGTTACAAAATAAGGTTATAACGAATATTATTTATCAATGCTATAGAAAGAATAATGAATTATTTTTTAATTATATAAATCAAATTGATATTAATACTTATTCATTAGAATTGCAAAAATATCTTTTAAAATTGAGTGCAGAGTTATGTCCCGCATTATTATCAAAGTGGGAAGATGAAAATAATATATTAAGCTATTCGGCATTTATATTTAAAAGTGATATACTATATAAATATTTAGAAGAGCATTTACCGAAAACACACGATAATTTATTTGGAAATTATATTAGTTCGGAAAATGGCATTTTGTTATTGTTACACTTGTTAACATATTGGGGGTGGGATAATAATGATAGAGAAAAATATAATCAATTAAATCAAATAATAGAGAAAAATTTAATTCCGTTTATAAAAATTGAGGACAAAACTATTAAAAATACAATTAATATACTAATGAAATATTCGTATAATATATTTTTTAATGCAGGAGAAGATTTTGAAGAACAATTTATTAAATGTAAGGATGATACTATATTAATCCTTATTAATAAAGTGTTAAACAATGAAAAAATAACAGATATGGATTTTCAATATCTTATTGAAATAAATACCGATATTAATAATAGCTGGACTTTTATTTTATCAAACATAATAATGATACAAGCTATGAAAAACTATCCTGATGAAACATATTTGTTATTGATGAATTTTTTTGATAATAAAACTAATATCCCTGTACAACACTTAGATTTTTTCTTTAGTTGTTTATTTTGGTCCTTATACATAAATTTTCCATGTAATCGTGATAGATTCACTTCTGTTTTTGAAAAAATAGTTAACAAATATGACCGTGTTTTATTTATGTTTCCAGAATCAGAAAGAAGGGCTTCCGTGAATAAATTTTCTGAGGAGTTTCAACGCACATTTGAAGATGGGTTTAATCCACTTGCATTTTATTTTTATACATCATTATATAAAAGTAAAGTTGAAAAGGCATATAAATGGGATATGGAACATAATGATTTAAAAGTATATTGGCAACTGACAGAATGCATGGCAAACACTGGAAACTATAGTGATATAATCCGAATTGTTCATGCATTGGGGCAAATGATAAGTATATATCCGGAAGAGGGGTATCTTGCACTGGAAAATTTGTCAAGTTATGATGAACCAATTATAAGAAGAGGAATTATACGTATATACAAAGAAAATTATATTAGATTTAGTGAGATTACTAAAAATGAAATTGAAAAAAACTTCTTTAAATTCAAGCAGGAAGAAATAGATGAAATAATGTACAATATAGATTTATTTTTAGAAAACAGAACTTTAGAACAACTACATTGGGCTAGATTATTTTATAATCTGGAACAAATAAAAAAAATAAATGTATCACAAAATTTTTTGCAATGTATATTGCATTCTAACTCCTGTTCAGGATTTTTGAGTAACTTTATTTACAGCCTTTTAAAATAAAGTTTATCTATAAAATAGCGGGTAATTATTATTACCCGCTATTCGTATCTATACTTCAAATACAGTATTTATATAAAAGCGAAATAGTTTATTAAATAAATTCAACTCTTCATCTGAAATAAATACACATGGAGATAACATAAGACTGGAATTGTGTAGACCTCCCGCAGTCAAAATTATGCCATATTTTTCACAATTATATTCATAGGGATTATTTAATGCCATTTCGACAAGTTTATGGACTTTTTCTGTCGCAGGTTCATGTGTATTAGGATCACAAATATCAATTCCTGCTGCGTGTCCTAAAACTTGAACCCTTGTCATAAAAGGATAATCAATTTTTAAACCTTGAATAATCTCAGCAAAGTGTTGGCTACTTTTTGACATTTTTTGCTGTTGCATGGGATTTTCTATAATATTAAATGTTTTTAAACCTATAGCGGTTCCTAATGGATGTCCTGCAAATGTACAATGTGTAGAACCAGTTTTCCAAAGTTCTGGAGACATAATTTTTTCACTTGCCCACACACCTGATAATGGCCAAAGTCCGTTTGAAATAGCCTTTCCGAAAACAATAATATCAGGACAAATATTATAATTTTCAAAACTCCACATTCTACCTGTTCTATAAAATCCCATTTGAACTTCATCTGCAATTGTAACAATATTATGTGAATGAAGAATATCAAATATTTGTTTATAATAATTGGGGGCAGGAAATACATAACCACCTCTTCCAAGAACGGGTTCAAATACAAATGTGGAATATCTGCTTTCATTTGAGTTGGTGTCATATATACCTAAAAATTCGCTGTCAAAAAGACGTTTTATTCTATTTATACAGTATAAATTATTATCTTCGCAGTATTGTCTATCATATGCACATGCCGCACAGTTAGGAAAAGGAATTGTATATGTATCAATTACATTTCCAAATTGCCTTGTGTACCTATAGCTTGAACTTATACTAGAAGCAGCCATTGTCCTTCCATGATAACCTCCTTCAAAACAGATGACACCTTTTTTGCCAGTATAATTAAATGCAAGTTTTAAAGCATCATCCACAGCCTGAGCTCCACCAACCGTAAAGTGAACTCTTCCATTAACACCATAATTTAAATTCATATAGTTACATATTTTTTCTGAAAGTAAAATTCTATTTTCATTCATAAATTCGGCAGCAAGGGATGGAAGTGTGGTTAATTGTTTTTGCAGGCAATCATTGTAAGCCTCATTTTGATATCCAAAATTTGTAGCACTGTTAAACATTTGCATGTCTAAGTACTTAATATTTTTATCGTCATATAGAAAAATTCCTTTTGCAGATTTAAAAATTTTCTTTGGCGTGTGTTTGCTTGACGTATCTCCTTGAGAACAGAAAATGCTATCTTTCTCTAAAAGTGTTTGCATAAATTCCCTCCTAATTTTAATTTATAGTATTTTAAAAGAATACTTACCACGTATTTTAATAGATAATATCTGATTATCTTTTACTTTGTGCATACTTAAAGTTAGTTACTCTATCAATTATCCCCTCCCACCCTAAACCCCTTCCTCGGGTGCTTATTTCTCAATATATCTCTCTGCTTCCCCACCGCGACATGGGTATAAATCTGTGTGACGTTAATCGAACTGTGTCCGAGCATTTCCTGAATGTAGCGGATGTCGACATCGGCTTCCAGAAGGCTGGTGGCGAAGGTATGACGGAACATGTGCGGGGTGATGTGCAGGTCAATGGCGGCGAGGGAGCAGTATTTGTTAATCATGCGGCGCACGGACTGGTCGGACAGGGGAGCACCGGACTGATTCACAAAAAAATGTGCAGAGGAGGATATTTCGGTGGAAAAGCTGCGGCGGTATTCATCGAGAATGTGGATAACGTCATCGGAGGCAAGCTGTATATAGCGCTCCTTGTCGCCTTTTCCGTATATGAGGATGGTTCCGTCGATGAGATTTACATTGTCATTTTTGAGATTGCATAGCTCACTTATTCTTATGCCGGAGGAGAACAACAGTTCAATTACGGCGGCATCGCGTAGTGCGTTTCGCCGTTGGTAGGCGGTGACTGCGTTGGAGCGCTGGGTATAGATGGTGGATAGAAAGCTCTCAACTATATGGAGTGGGATGGTTTTAGGGAGGATAACCGGTTCACGAAAACGAGTATGTATTTTTGAAAATGGGTTGCGGTCTATTAAATCCTTGTATTCACAATAATGGAATAGAGCTTTAATAGAGGCAATTTTGCGCTTGGCGGTCTTTGGTTTGTATTCGACATGGAGCCTGCTTATATAGTTTTCGAGTGTTTCAGAGGTGATGTCGGTTATGACTTCGATCTGGGTGGAATCGGATATAAAATCTGAGAATTGGCGCAGGTCTATGCGATATGCCTTGAGGGTCTTTTCGTCTAAGCATTTTTGTGTGCGGCAGGAATCTAAATATTCGGTGATAAGTGTTGATATACTGTTCATGATATGTTTGTCTCCTTAAAGTTTTTGATTAACATAACATGAATGGTACGAAAAAACATTATATTTACCGGAAAGAGTATTTAAACATATTATTGCCATATATCGGAGGCAATGTTAATATTAAAGCATTGGCTTTGGGACAGGGACCAGACCCCTGTCCCAAGGGAAATATATTAGCAAGGAGAAGGCAATGAAGTACGATTATTTGGTGGTTGGTGCGGGATTATATGGAGCGGTGTTTGCGCATGAAGCGAATGCCAGAGGCAGGTCGGTTCTTGTTGTGGAGAGAAGACCGAATATTGCAGGAAATGTATATACGGAGAAGATAGAAGGAATCAATGTGCACAAGTATGGAGCACATATTTTTCACACAAATAACAGGAGAGTATGGGAGTATATTACCGGGTTTGCACAGTTCAACCGTTTTACCAACAGCCCGGTTGCCAATTACCATGGTGAACTTTATTCGCTTCCGTTTAATATGTACACATTCAATAAGATGTGGGGGGTTGTGGCTCCTGAGGAGGCGATGGCTAAGATTGATGAGCAGCGTGGAGAGATTAAGGGGGAACCTGCAAATCTTGAGGAGCAGGCAATATCCTTGGTCGGCCGTGACATATATGAGAAGCTGATAAAGGGTTATACTGAGAAACAGTGGGGGCGAGCCTGCAAGGAGCTGCCGGCCTTCATTATCAAGAGACTTCCCGTGCGCTTTACATTTGATAACAATTATTTTAATGCGCTGTATCAAGGAATACCGGTGGGTGGTTATACGAAGCTGGTTGAGAACCTCTTAGATGGAGTAGAGGTAAGGCTTAACACGGATTATCTTGAAAATAAGGCAGAGCTTGATGCTATTGCAGATAAGGTTATCTATACGGGGCAGATAGATGCTTATTTTAATTATAGTCTGGGACATCTTGAGTATCGCTCTGTGAGATTCGAGAATGAGCTTCTGGATATACCTAATTTTCAGGGAAATGCGGCAGTCAATTATACAGACAGGGAGACGCCGTGGACACGTATAATAGAACACAAGTGGTTTGAGTTCGGCAAGGATGAGAAGGGAAATGACCTGCCTAAGACCATAATAAGCCGTGAATATTCCTCCGAATGGAAGCCGGGGGATGAGCCGTATTATCCGGTAAACGATGCAAAAAATAACGAATTGTATGCACAGTACAGTAAGCTTGCGCAGGCGGAGCCTAATGTTATATTTGGAGGAAGGCTTGGAGAGTACAAGTATTACGACATGGATGCAGTTATACTATCTGCACTGGATTTGTGCGATTCTTTATGGACGGCTTTTGAGTAGGCGGTCAGGGAGCTCTCACCTGTCCACAAATAAGAAAAGCTCTCGTAGGTATTCCTTGCGAGAGCTTTTCTGTCAGCTTCATAACACTTATATGCTTATGCAGGCTCTTCTTTTTTCTTTTTCTTTTTTAATACTATAATTGTCATCAGTAACAGGATGATGAATAGTATTGACAGTATTGCAGCAGCAATTCCGAAGACCTTCTGAAGCATGAGGTAGTTGGCTGCATTGACCATGGAGGTCTCGGCGAAGTCAAGAAACGCACGTGAGCTGCTGAAAAGGTATCGTTTGATGAACTGCCATATACATATGGCATCTGAACATCCGGCAATTATGTCAAAGAGAATCAGGTAGACCTGAGTATGCTTTGATTTTCCTGCAGTTGAAGCATTTTTCTTCATGAACACGGCACATAGAATGAATATGATGATGCTGGCAGTAAGTGCAGCGAATAACGGAATATAGGTTTTCCATGTAGCGGAAAAAGCACCGGATTTTCCGTCTGCCGGTACCCGGTAAAGGGTGACAAGCATCTTGGAGGCATTGTTGTTTACATCATAGGCCTCTATTTCAAAGATATTTTCGCCGATGTTAAGGTTGGCGGTGTATGAGAACGTGCTGTCGGCAAGCTCAGTTTCAGTCTGATTGATGGTAAGCCGGACAGCGTCGGATACGCTTCCGAGTATCACCGCAGAGTCTGTGTAAAAGGTTTTTCCGTCAATGTCATCTATCAGAGTGATGGTTGGAGGGTACTTGTCTAAGTACACTTCCGTATCAATGATGTATGTGGTATGCTCATCGGCTGAAAAGGAGGCATATACGGTGTTTATATCGGAATCGGCATCAAAAAACAATGAGCCACCGTTTTCAACTGGGAAGCTGCCCTCATTTCCATTCAGGTTTACATGTATTTGGGCAGGGTTGGTTGTCTTGTACCTGAATTCAATCTGCCCACTGCCGTATCCAACAACAGCGCCGACAGGAGTGTACAGGTATTCCTTTGTAAAATCTATTTTCCGGATAGTTTTTGCTGACCATATTCCGTTTATCATTGTCTTTATGGAAAACTCAACAGAATCGGCATCCTTTGGAAAGGCAATCTGCATTGTCTTGGTGTCTTTTTCAAGCTCTGCATCAAAGAGGACTTCATCGCCGCATGAGGCAGTCACATAATATTTTTCATCGGACCATTTCGCATAATCAGACCAGACCATTGTAGATATGCCTTCTGTGAAGTCGATAGTGATATCGAAGTTTTCCATTGCTATAGGTTCAATCGTGTTATTCCACACAAAGTTTTCCGAGGAAAATGAATCGAAAATCTCCGCATCGCCTTCATAGTAATAGGCTTCAAGCCGCAGATAGTATGTGCCGCTAGGAAGAGCGGATATGTCAACTGAGCATGAGTAAGCCTCATTCGGCATGGTGAAGCCGCGGGCTATCATGCTGTAATCGTTGGAATCGGATGAGTTTATGGCGTACAGTGTATAATCGTAGTAGGCTTTGCGGCTGTCACTGTCAGCTTCAAATTCAACCAGAAGCGAATTATTCTCCTGTACGCTTGCGTCGAGATATTGAATCCATATTCCGGTATTTTCATCTATAATGGAATAATCTATTCCTGAGTTACTCTTAAGGTCATATTCGACATACCATTGACCTTGTTCAGCGGATTTTACGCGGTAGGTTGCCCACAATTCGCCCTGAGCGTAGTCTATTTTTTCGGTGTCCGCCTTTGTGTATTTATCTCCTGATGGGGATATGAATGTAATATCCACAACTTCTTTGTCGAAGCTGAATAAGATTACAACGTCCTGCTCTGAATAAGCGTAAAAAATCTGTGCCTGCTTTGAAGCGGCGGAGACAGGAAGTGCCGCAAACACGCATATTATGATAGCAAATAAAAATAACAGGAATGATTTTTTATTTTTCATATTGTTCTCCTTTGTCATATTAGTTCAAGGTTCCGCTCTTGGAGCTGCCGGCTCCGTTTTTGTCAATATAGTAGTAGAAACCGTTATTTTTGCCCTTGCTGTCCTGTTCATTGCCTTTCAGGATAAATTCTACATTGTCCTTTTTGGTTAAATGGAAGCCGAGAGCGCCTGTTGACTCCTTTTTGGATTCAAAGTTGAACAGCCACCAGTTGATATCGTATTTTGCTGTGCCGTCATAGACAATGCCGATAAATTCGGTATGTCCATCAAATTCAATTTTTCCGGATACGTCCGCATAAACATTCTTTTTCTTGCTTTGCCATGTGAGCCCGGTCGAAACACTTGCCGATAACCCCTTCACCTCTTCGGAGTTAAGTCCAAGCACGGAATTGGTATAATTGAATACTCCGACCTGGAGGGTTGTCCTGGCAATCGTGATATCATCCAGGATGTTGAATTTAGCTTCCGCACTTATTTTAAATGGAGAAAATTTAAGTGAGAAAGTGGTGTCCGGCATTTCAAATACGCTGTTGATTCCGGTTATTGAGGCTATCTTAGGGAAATCCTCTTTTAAGTCACCGCATGACAGCGAGAATTTTCCTGTGAGGTTAATCTTCCAGAAATCATTGTTTTCAACACAGCTCTTGATGTCTGAGGCGGAGCCGGAGAATTTCTTGATTGTAACAGGAAGCACTGTAGGGAGCTTTATAGGTACTCCGGGTTCCACGCTCAACTCAACCGAATCGGCAACAAGCTTCGTATTTTCCTTGCCGGTTTTGTTATCCTTTACTGTCGTCTGTTTGACGGTGACCTTGGCACCGAAGCCGGACTGCCTTGCCAGCATGGCAAAGCGGACCAATCCGCCGACGCTGTATTCGTTCTTGTAGGTGTCAACATCCACCGAAAGGTGACCGTTAAAATGCACGGCATTGTTAAAAAACCTGCCTTTTATGGAGGTAAATGACAGCTTGTCCTGGTCATTTTGCAGTTTGGTTGAAAATTTTATTCCTACATTTTTACTGTCTATTGATATATTTCCAAAGTCAAATTCAAATGCTTTTTTGTCATCCATATCCAGCCATTTTTTCATTCCGGGCAGTTCAAGCTCACCACTGGAGTGATATATGCCTATATGGTTAGGATAAAGCCTTATATTGATATTATCAAATGTTACAAGGTGTAACAGGCTCAAGGAACCGGTGCTTATATCATCAACGAGGTAGTCCGATTCGTCCGCTTTTGCGTTGGTGTCATTGTAAAGTGTGAACCGGTCAAGCTTTGGCAGGTTAGCAACGGTCCCCTGATTGGCGAGGTATTTTGCGAAGCCGGTGGCTTCTACCGGGTCGAAGGATACATACGAACCTGAACTGTCATATACGGTGATGGAGCCATCGCTTTCCAAATCACCTCTGAGTTCAATATGTCCCTTGAAGTGGAGCCAGTCGTTGAGTGTGACATTTCCGTTCAGTATGGTGGTTGTTCCGTCGACGTTTTTCTCCATCGACGTAAAGACGTATTTGCCGAATGTGGTTTTAAATGCACTGTGATCGAAAACCTGGAAGCCATTCGGTATATATTTTTTATTGCCGTTGATGACAATTTCCACATTGTATGTCCCGATAGCGATGTTGGAAGGGACGATTACGTTATATGTCTGTTCATTTTCATATGTGGCAGTGAGCGTATATGAGGTCTCTCCGGATAGCTTGATTGATATTTCGTAATCCTTGCTAAAACCGTTTCCTTTGAGTTTGACAGGGATGTCCTGTGGCACGGAAGGTTTGTTTATGGTATACGGTGCTAGGCCGAAAATGAGCATATCGCTCACTGTGAGCGTTTTTTCTGCGTTGTTTTCTGTGATATCCGCTCCTTCCTCATCCTTCCTTCCGACAGAATAAGTCTTGATATCACGGAGATTCTTTGACGGAAGTGCGACCTCAAGTGTTCGCCCTGAACCGGTGGTTGTATCAAGCGCCTTGTAGGTCAGCTCATACTGGCTGTACATCTGTGAATGGAGCATGTCATAGAAGGCGGTAAGGCTTGCACTGTCGGAAACATATACAAATTCGCCGTTTCCGCTTCCGGCAATTGTGTTAAGATATGAGGTGTCCACATCGCTGCCAAGTCCCATGGTATATATTGTGACGTTATTTTGTGACGCCAGAGTTCCAAGGGTTTCATATATTTCACTGTATGAATGAGGGAAATTGTCTTGTCCGTCCGTCATCAGTATGAGGACATTATTCTCATCCTTGGCGGCTGTAAATTGATTCAGGCAGTACTCAGCGGCGGAAAACATTTCAGTGCCGCCTTCCGCGTACATTGACTGTGCAAGGGAAACAAGGTCATCATCCGGGGTGTTGAAATCCATGAAGGTTCCGACCGCGTTGCTGAAGGTTGCAACGGCGAGGTTCTCATCTGAATTTTTTTCGTTGATGAAGGTTGTGACGGCGTTTCTTAAATCCTCAATGCTTCCGCCCATGCTGCCGGACACGTCGCACAGAAGGAGGACATAGGAGGTCTTAAAATCTATCTTTTTGAGTTCGTAATCTATTATTTCTTTGTTGCAGTCATAAATCTTCAGGGCAGTTTTCAATTCATCAATATCCTTGATGTCGCAGTCAATCTGCACTCTTGCAGTTATATTTTCAAATTCAGAGCTGTCGATGGAGCCTATGAATATTGAACTTTTCACGCGGCTTACATAATTTATTGCCGTTTGTGAAAAATCGGGCTGTGACTCATCAGAATCACTTGTGGTACTGTTTGCCGCTTTTGCTGCTGCTATGTATGGCTCAACCCTTACCGGAAGCGAGTGGTCGAGGGCTGTTCCCACATATTTAGGGACATTTTTTATCTCATCAGACACCTCAGTGTTGTCGATTACGGACATAAGGCTGAGCATGGCAGACGAATATTTCTTGTCGTCAGAGTTTTGGGATGTGTTGAGTGCCGCCTGTATATAGGTCTGGGCGGATGTCTCATTTCCAAAATAGTTGTCAATCTTGGCAGCCTGCAAAAGAACCTTGGAGGTGTCGGTGCTGTCTACGGAGCTGTTTTCGGACACAAGCTCATCCTTGATTGTGAGCAGGACGATATCGCCAAGCTGTGAGGTGAGTGCATTGACGCGTGCCTTTAACTGTTTACGTTCCTGTTTGTTAAGACCGCTTCCGGCATTTTGATAAATCTTTGACAGTGCTTGCTTTAACAGTCTGGTCTGGGATGGATTGAGCTTCCTGAATTCATCGGAAAAATTTGATTTTGACACTAAATCATCCATGTACAGTTCGGATGCGACCATAAGCTCCTGATAGGAGGAGCTGCCGTCGAGACTTTTTACGAAGCCGGAGTAATCTTCGCTCATAATGTATGTCTTGATTCTTGCATTCTGCACGGGAGGAAGGGTGAGATACTCAGGGTGTTCCTTTTCGATCTCCTTGAAGCCGTCCTTGTAGTCCGAAAGAATTTTCTTATTATCTTCGTCGCCCGGCTCAACCGTGAGCTGGTCAAGCTCAACAATCATACGTGCATAATCGGATGCCGAAGCTGAAATAGGGTAATTTTTTTCAATATTTTTGAAAATATTCCGGGATACGTCATCGGAGGTCTGCGAGATTATACTGCTTATTGTCTCATAAGAGTCCTGCGTGTAGCCGTAGTCCTCAAGTGCGGCATCGGATTGGGTGAGGTAGTTGATTGTGATAAGGTCGGAGACGCTTGCGGAGGCTTTGCTTCTGGCAAAGACCACTTCATTGTCCTCAGCACTCACAAGGGAAGAGTTGTTGCACAGGTAATCATATAGAGCCGCGGCGCGCTCATAGTCGGCTTCGGACATGGCAACGCGGGCATATATAAGTCGACAGTTGTCGTCATAGCCGTACTGCCTGCTATACTGGTCGATAACTTCGTCAAGCTGTGTGTACGCGCCTTCCGAATATAGGGCATAAGCAAATTCAATTAATTCTTTTTGTGAGAGCGTGTGAGGGGATTGAATTTCCTTAAGTGAACCGGACGCACCGAAGAAGATGGATGTCCCACATCCGATGGTCAATAAGAGAGTGAAAAGTATTTTTTTAAATCCGATGGCACGCCGTTTTATCAAAAAGAATATGGCACCCACGGTTCCGGGCAGCAGCCCTAGTCCAATCTGTAGTAAAATATTCATAGTTTATCTCCTGTAGATTTATAAAGTCACTATAATATAACTTTACCATAATAATATAAAAAAATAAACATGTATTTTGGGACAGGGGTCTGACACCGGTGTCCCAGTGCACTTGTGGGACACCGGTGTCAGACCCCTGTCCCAGCGCTTGTGCAGCATGGGCGTTTGTAGTATAATCTTGAACAGGGGCGTGCTGGGACAGGGACCAGACCCCTGTCCCAGCACGCCCCTGTCCCGGCGGAGGTATAGTTATGGAAGAGTATTTTCAGTCACCGTCACCATCGGTGTCGTCCAGAAGAATATTGTACACGGCGAGCAGCTTTGCGAAGAGCAATCTGATTTTTCTGCAGGAGACGGGTTCGCTCAAGGCACTCAGACCGCATGTATCGAGACGTGATAACCTTCAATCGTATCTGTGCATGATGGTGCTTGACGGTTCAGGGTATATTGAATACGAGGGCCGGCACTACGATATGAAAAAAGGGGATTGTGCATTTATTGACTGTATGCGAAGCTACAGCCACAGCACAGGGGCGGATGTGTGGTCACTCCAGTGGGTGCATTTTTACGGCGAAAATATGCCGGCAATATATGAAAAGTATATTGAGCGCGGCGGTCTGCCGGTGTTCACACCCGAAAATGGTGAGAGGTATGCAGATATTTTTTCTAATCTGTACAATATAGCGGGTTCTGAGGATTATATAAGGGACATGAAGCTCAATGCGCTCCTAAATGAGCTGCTTGCTGTCATCATGGAGCAGTCATGGCATCCGGAGAACGCCACGGGCGGTAAAAAAAGGCGTGAGCTTGTTGAGATAAAGTCCTTTCTTGATGAGCATTATATGGAAAAGATAACTCTTGATTCGCTGGCAGCTTCGTTTTATATTGATAAATTTTATATGAGCAAAATATTCAAGGAAACGTATGGCACGACAATCAATGCGTACATCCTTTCTAAGAGAATAACACAGGCAAAGAAAATGCTGAGATTCACGGAGCTTAGCATAGACGAAATAGGCAGCAGGGTAGGCATGAATGACGCAAATTATTTCAGCAGGAGCTTTAAGAAGCTTGAGGGCATAAGTCCGAGCGAGTACAAGAGAACGTGGGAGAATCATTGAAAACCAAGATTGTGCTAATTTTTCTCTATATATGCGGTTACACTAAGTATATACTTGATATAAACTTTTAGAAAAAGTGAAGAAACCTAATAAACTGATATATAAAATATATGAAAGAAGAGGATATTTGGATGAAGAAGGCTTTAATTACAGGAATTACAGGACAGGACGGTTCATTTTTGGCAGAGTTCCTTCTTGAGAAGGGTTATGAGGTACATGGTATAACAAGACGTGCCTCCATATCAAACACAGCAAGAATTGATCATCTTTTGAGAGCCGGCAGCATAACATTACATGATGGAGATTTATCGGACTCCATATCACTTATCAAGATAATCGGAGAGGTACAGCCGGATGAGATATACAATCTTGCAGCTCAGTCACATGTACAGGTATCCTTCGATGCACCTGAGTACACAGGTGATGTTGACGCTGTAGGTGTGCTCCGCGTGCTTGAGGCAGTGAGAGTACTTGGCCTTACAAAGAAAACTAAGGTATATCAGGCTTCCACCTCCGAGCTTTACGGAAAGGTTGAGGAGGTTCCTCAGTCTGAGACAACACCTTTCCACCCATACAGCCCTTACGCTATCGCAAAGCAGTATGGCTTCTGGATGATTAAGGAGTACCGTGAGGCCTATGGCATGTTCGCTGTAAACGGCATTCTTTTCAACCATGAATCGGAGCGCCGCGGTGAGAATTTCGTTACCAGAAAGATTACACTTGCAGCCGGAAGAATTGCAGAGGGTATCCAGGATCATCTTGAGCTTGGCAACCTTGACTCACTCAGAGACTGGGGCTATGCAAAGGATTATGTTGAGTGCATGTGGCTCATTATGCAGCAGGAGAAGCCTGAGGACTTCGTTATTGCGACAGGTGAGCAGCACACAGTAAGAGATTTCACGGAGAAGGCATTCGCTTCTAATGGAATTACTATTCGCTGGGAGGGAACAGGTGTTGACGAGAAGGGTTATGACGCAGCCACAGGCAAGCTGCTTGTATGTGTCAACCCACAGTGGTTCCGTCCTACAGATGTAGATAACCTCTGGGGCAATCCTGCCAAGGCTAAGACCGTTCTTGGCTGGAATCCACAGAAGACCTCATACGAGGAGCTTGTAAAGATTATGGCAGAGCATGACCGAGAGCTTGCTAAGCGCGAGAAGGCTCTTCTCAAATAAAACAGCAAATATGGGACACGGTGTCAGACCCCTGTCCCAAATCATTGGGACAGGGGTCTGACACCGTGTCCCAGCGTAGATTGTGAGGAAAAGAAAGTTATGATGGAAAAGAATGCGAAGATATATGTTGCCGGACATCGCGGAATGGTTGGTTCGGCAATTGTAAGAGAATTAAAAAGACAGGGCTATGAGAACATTATTACAAGGACGCACAAGGAGCTTGACCTGTGCAGGCAGGAGGACGTTGAGAAGTTCTTCGCAGAGGAGAAGCCGGAGTATGTATTCTTAGCAGCTGCAAAGGTTGGCGGCATCGTTGCTAATCAGGAGGCACTTGCCGATTTCATGTACTACAACATGACCCTTGAGATGAATGTTATTCATTCCGCATGGCAGAACGGCTGTAAGAAGCTGGAGTTCCTTGGCTCATCATGTATTTATCCAAGAATGGCACCACAGCCTATGCCTGAGAGCTGCCTTCTCACATCTGAGCTTGAGAAAACCAACGAGGCGTATGCTCTTGCCAAGATATCAGGTCTTAAGTACTGTGAGTTCCTCAACAAGCAGTACGGAACAGACTATATTTCTGTAATGCCTACTAACCTCTATGGTCCGAATGACAATTATCATCCTACACACAGCCATGTTCTTCCTGCACTTATCAGAAGATTCCACGAGGCGAAGGAGCAGAACCTTCCTTATGTTACCTGCTGGGGAGACGGAAGTCCGCTCAGAGAGTTCCTCTATGTTGATGACCTTGCCAACCTGTGTGTATTCCTTATGAATAACTACAGCGGTGACGAGACAGTCAATGCCGGAACAGGCAAGGAGCTTTCAATCAAGGAGCTCACAGAGCTTGTAGCCAAGGTTATCGGTTACACAGGTGAGATTCGCTGGGATGCCTCCAAGCCTAACGGTACTCCGAGAAAGCTTCTCAATGTGTCAAAGGCAGCTAAGCTTGGCTGGACATACAAGACGGAGCTTGAAGAAGGAATAAGACTTTCCTATGAGGATTTCCTCAATAACCCTATGAGAGCTGAAAGATAAGATATATAAAATATATTTTCAAAAATAACTGCCGTTAAAGCCTTAAGTTTCAAGGCTTTAACGGCAGTTTGCTTTATATTTTGTATGAAAATTTCTGTTTTTTTCGGATTTCACTTGCTTTTCAGCTGTATTGTCCGTAGAATAAGGTTTTTATTAACACGCTGCACCACTTGGAAATGTTGGCTTTGGATACTCCATACTCATCGGTGATGAATTACATAGACTGGTAGCAATGCAGCTGTTTAGAAACGGAAGGCGACCATTTTGCTTCGCAATATGTACTTTGGGAAGAGTTTGAATAGTAAACAGAGTTTCATAAATGTCATAAACACAAATTATCTGCTGGAGAAAGACTTAGTTGACTTGATTAAATTTCATTGATATAATAAGTTTCATTACATGAGTGAAAGTGGTGATATAAGTGAAATTAGATAGAATGGGATTAGAATGTGTCGAGAATAAGTTTTTAAAACTTCCTAATATTCAGAAGTATGAAATTGTCAGCAGGACAGAAGATGGTTTTATTGCATCTGTGGAGATGGATGATGGGTATGAGTTTCAAATAAATGCCTGCTTCTTGAATAGGGTATTTCCGTCCACAATTATGAAATTGATTGACAAGCAGGATAAAAGTCGTGGAGTTAGCATTTTGGTTGCTCCATATATTTCAGACAGAACAGCACAAATATGTGAAGATAACGGAATGGGTTATTTTGACTATGCCGGAAACTGTTGGTTTGTGGGTCATTCTATTTATTTATCTGAAAAAGGGAATAAGAATCCAAGACCAAAAGAGCAAAGGTCTGTGTCTATATTTGAAAGGACTTCCGTGGTGTCTTCCTGTATTTTGCGCGAGCTGTTTGCTGATGTAACTAAGATATGGAAGCTTAAATATCTATCGGAAAAGGTAAATTGCAGTATTGGACAGGTATCCAAACTGATGAAAGTTCTGGTGGAAAATGCATGGGTAGAAAAATTGCCGGATGGTTATAAGGTTATTGATCCAGAAGCACTCTTGTTGGAATGGAGCAGGGATTATGGTAAAAAAGAAATAACATCCTATGCTTGCTATAGTTTAGATACTATATCTGTTATTGAGGAGCGATTAAAAAAATTAAAGATAGATATGGGGATTGATTCTTATCTTACAGGATTGTCCGGGGGAGTGCGTTATACACCAGTGGTCCGTTACAATAAGGTACATGTTTATATAGCACCGGAGGATATTAAGGATGCAATCCGATATTTGGACATGAAAGAAGTAAATAGTGGTGCCAATGTGGTTATTTTTCCATTAGAGAACGATTCCTATATTAAGGATTATAGGGTGATTGATGGTTCGGCAGTAGTATCCCCTCTGCAAATATATTTGGATTGTATGCAGATAAAGGGCAGGGGAGAGGAAATGGCGGATGCGGTTTTGAAAAAGGAGATACTTAGATGGTAAGAGATGAAGACTTGAAAAGCAGCGTAGACTATTCGGAAGGTCAGAAGCGGGCTGCACATAGAGTTTTGGTAGAGTTGGTTAATATTTTTGAGGAATATGAAGATGAAATCCGTGTGGTAGGAGGCTGGGTTCCTGATTTAATGTTTCCGGAAGAAGGTCATGTGGGAAGCGTGGATGTAGATATTATGATTAATCATCTGACTTTGCAGGATGAAGGTTATCAGAATATGTCGAGGATACTTCAGAAAAATGGATACAAGGAGCATACGGAAAAATATTTTTCCTTTGTAAAGACAGTGATGGTGGATGGAATATCTTATGATGTGGATGTAGATATTTTAGCTGGAATGTATGGTGGTACACAATCGAAGAGAAGAAGTCAGCATGTGCAGGGGATTAAGGCACTAAAGGCAACAGGTGGTAATTTTGCATTTGAATTTCCGGCACAGAAGATTAGCGTGGAAGCAGAACGACCAGATGGAGCAATAGATGTTGCGAATGTCAGTGTTGTAGCAGTAGTTCCTTATTTGATAATGAAAACAGCAGCAATTGGCAGGGGAAAAGCGAAGGATGCTTATGATATTTACTTTATTATCAAACATTATGTTGGTGGAGTAAGAGAGTTGGCGAAAAAATTTGAACCTGTAAGGGATAAAAATATTGTAATAGAAGCGAAAGATAAGTTAGCAGGTAAATTTGCTTCTGAAAATCATGCCGGGCCAAAAGATGTGGCGGATTTTATGGATTTAGAGGATGAAGAGAGTATAGAAATGATTAAGAGGGATGCTTACGAACAAGTGCAGGCATTATTGAACTTAATATAGGTATTTAAAAACATTAGGGATGTAATAGTCTCACCGATCTCAAAATATTTCTTGAAACCGGTGAGACTAACCTCAGTAGAATGCTTTCTGCATGTCAAGTAATTGCAGGTATAGTGCTTTAACAGTCTACACAGGTGGATATATGGTTTCTTTTTTGCCTACAACGCAGATGACGTTATAGATGCAGGAATGGACAAAGTAATCTTTCTTCATCATGCCGCTGGCAAGGAAATGTTTAAAAAATAAGTTTTATATTTACAAAGAATGTGCGTTTTGATATAATCAAGGCGCACATTTTTTATTCTAAAATATGGATACATTGTTGTGAGTTGGGAAATTGGCTTACATAGTAAAAAAATTGATTTATATTCACATAATTACCGGCATATATATATTAGGTCGGCGCTTGTAAATGTTAAGCGAGGATTATATTGGACAATATCCCGATGGCTTAAAACTATATTAAAAGCAGAATGGAGATTATTATGGGAAAATATTTTGGTACGGATGGTTTTCGTGGTGAAGCAAATGTAAATCTTACAGCAGACCATGCATTCAAGGTGGGAAGATTCCTTGGGTGGTATTATGGTGAACTCAAGAAGAGGAATGGGGATGATACTCCTGCACGAATAGTAATCGGAAAGGATACAAGACGTTCGAGCTATATGTTTGAGTATTCATTGGTAGGCGGTCTTGTTGCCTCAGGCGCGGATGCGTACCTGCTTCATGTCACAACAACACCGTCTGTTGCTTATGTGGCAAGGACGGACAACTTTGACTGTGGAATAATGATATCGGCAAGCCACAATCCGTACTATGACAACGGAATCAAGCTTATCAACGGACAGGGCGAGAAGATGGATGAAAAGACCATAGAGCTTGTCGAGGCATATATCGACGGAAGACTTGAGGTGTTCGGCGAGCATTATGAGGAGATTCCTTATGCGCACAAGGACAGAATAGGCTGTACGGTTGACTATGTATCGGGACGCAACAGATATATGGGCTATCTCATATCGTTGGGCATATATTCGTTCAAGGGCATGAAGGTGGGGCTTGACTGCGCCAATGGAAGTGCATGGAATATTGCAAAATCCGTTTTTGACGCACTAGGTGCCAGGACTTATGTCATAAATGCCAATCCGGACGGCACCAACATCAATATGAACGCAGGTTCGACACATATAGAGGGACTTCAGAGGTTAGTGGTTGAGAATGGACTTGACGTGGGCTTTGCCTATGATGGCGATGCGGACAGATGTCTCTGTGTCGATGAGAAGGGAAATGTTATCACAGGTGACCACATCCTCTACATATATGGAAGGTATATGAAGGAGAGGGGCAAGCTTGAGAACAATACAGTTGTAACTACTGTAATGTCCAACTTCGGTCTGTATAAGGCATTCGATGAGCAGGGAATAGGTTATGCCAAGACTGCTGTAGGTGACAAATATGTATACGAGTATATGTGTGAGAACGGATGCCGAATCGGCGGGGAGCAGTCGGGACACATCATTTTCTCCAGGTATGCTTCAACAGGCGACGGTATTCTCACCAGCCTTAAGATGATGGAAGTCATGATGGCAAAAAAGAAGAAGATGAGCGAGCTCTGCGAGGGTCTCTCAATCTATCCGCAGGTTCTCAGGAATGCAAGGGTTACAGATAAGCGTGCCGCACAGGATGATGCGGATGTTCAGGCAGCAGTTAAGGCTGTAGCGGACAGCCTAGGTGATTCGGGACGTATTCTTGTGCGTGAATCGGGAACGGAGCCTCTCGTCCGTGTAATGGTCGAGGCCGAGACAGATGAGATCTGTGCAAAGTACGTTGAGAGTGTAATTGACGTCATAAGAGAAAAAGGCTATATGCGTGAGTAAGCTTATATAAGTGTGTAAAGTTAGAATATGCGTGAGTAGGCTTATATAAGTGTGTAAAGTTAGAATATGCGTAAGTAGGCTTATATAGTGTGTAAATTTAGAAAAATTAAGGCTTTAAAGCGGCACATATAACGTAGTATATGGACTAAAAGTAAAATTTAATTCAAGCTTAATAAAGATTTAACTAACGAGTTGGTTTAACAAAGACTATCTACCTGTCTGGTATGTAGTCTTTGTTTTTTTATTGTGGTATAATGTATATATCAGTTCGCAGTTAAGAGGTGGCTTGGTATGGTATATGATAGTTATGAATTCGGTAAATATCTAACGGAGTTGCGCAGGAAATATAATGTCTCCATGAATGTGGTATGTGACGGTATTTGCGACTAAAGTGTTATGAGCCGTATCGAGAATGGCGAAAGGGAAGTCAGTAAGCTGGTTCAGGACAGACTATTGGGAAGACTTGGTGTTGCACCGGAGAATTTTGAGAATATGGTATATGCCGATGAGTATGGATACTGGAAAACCAGACAAGAGATTATAAGTCTTATACAGCATGAAAAGATGGATGAGGCAGATAAGTTTCTTGAGGAAATGGCAGTTCAGGAAAAGCTTTTTGAAAGTGGAGATACCGCTGAAAATATTGATATAAATTTAAAGCTGCAATTTTACATGGCAATGAAGGCACAGATAAGATGCTACAATGGCGCTGGTGATGCCGAACTAAAGAAAATGTATGCGGATGCTTCCAGACTTACTGTAAGCAGGATGAAAGACAGGGGAAGTGTGAAGGAGTTCTTTTCTAATCGCAGATTGGCTGTCGATGAAATTAATCTGTTGTTAGAGTACTGGAGATATGTTTCGCCTGAAATTGGGAAAAGGTTTATAAGAGGGGCGATAGAATATATAGATAAATCGCTTTTTGATGTGTTGACGAAAGCTAAGATATATCCTAAAGCGGTTTATTATTTATGCCTTTTGGAAATAAGGACAGGGCTGCAGAATGAGAAAAAGATAAATCAATTGATGAATCTTGTCACACAGGCGATAGAAGCTTTGCGCAATTGTTTAAGAGCTTTTTATTTATGTGAACTGCTGGATATAAAGATAGAATTACTGAGGATGAACAACAAGGAAGATGTTTCATATTGGGATAGTTTAATTAAAGATATGGAACATGATACATTAATCGATGAGAATTATGACAAATTGTATGGTAACACTGATGAATTTTCAGCTGAGGCTCAATATATATGGTGCAGATATACAAGGAATGTTTTAGGTGAAATTTACAAAAGATGTGGTGTTCGAGAGGATACATTTGAATATAGCCATATATATGTTGACAGAGAAGTATATTGCATAGAGGACATAATCAGAATCAGGAGAAAAATGCTCAATATGAGCATGTATAAATTAGGGGATGGTATATGTTCTGAGAGGACTATAAGCCGTATAGAGAGGAAGCGTACAAGACCACAGTGTTCGAATATACATAAGTTATTTGAAAAGCTTGGTTTGTCGGGAGAACTTAGCCAGAGTGAGCTTATAAGTTCTAATGTTAAAGCACAGGTGCTGCTTCAAAAATTTAGAATAAGTATTAATTATAAAAATAGCGAAGATGTGGATAATATTTTAAATGAAATTGAACATAGCGTTTCTTTGGATGTTCCACAAAATAGGCAAATGTTAAAAAGGGTTAGGGCATGGATTTTAAGAGATAATAAATTAATAACGGATGAGGAATTCGTTGCACAAATAAAAAGTGCAATGGAGTATACTCTCCCTTATAAAGTTGCAGTAGCAAAGAATAAAGAAAAGTATATGACAATTGAGGAAGTGTCGTGTATGCATGATATTTTTATTACCAAATCTTCAAATATTCCAGAAAGCCAAGAATGTTATAAATCATTGTTGGAAATGTATGATGACAGAGAGGAGGACATAAACAACTGTCTTAGTATGTATGAACATATAATGAGGCCAATAGCCAGCTACATGGGAGACTGCGGGAGATATGATAATTCTGATGAAAAAGAATTATTTATATTACAAAATTCTTTAAGAAATCGCAGAATGACAGTGGCGTATTCATCCATGTATAGTATGTTGTGGAATGACCAACAAAGGGGAAAAAATAAAATGGCTATGCACAGGGACATAGCCTATTGTAACGAAATAAAAAGATGCATTGTATTAAGTAGCTTTAGTAGAAATATTGGAAAAACAAAATTTTTTTCTAATACATTTAAAAAAACTAAGAATAAAATTTATTAGATGTGGTTCATACATTCTGGCTCATCATCACAAAGTGTATTCACCTCAGAATCATAATTAACTCCCGACTCATCAATTGCGATTTTTCCGAATGGAAGTACAATTGTAATAAGTGCAAGACATGCTGTGAGCATAACGGCGGATGAACTGATTTTTGATAATAAATTTTTCTTCATAATAATAAGTAACCTCCTATAATACATAAAGCTTCTAAAGTTACAGGGAAGGATATCGGTAAAATAAGGTGAAAGCCTTTGTAGGTTCCCTCCCTGAACACATTAAATTATAGGAGTGTTGACGTGCGCTGTGACCTGCCAGAGTTGTCATAAATGAAATATGACAACTCTGGCAGGTTACTTTTGTACCAAACTGTGGGATAATATATTTCAGAATAATTTTATGTATTGATGTGGGGATTAAAACATGTGCTATACATTCGTACATTAAATTAGAATGTTTTGACCTCATCATCATGTATTCCAAATTAAATAAAATATATATGGAGATTATTATGGAGAGTCTTATAAGGTATGTAGCTACGGAATGTAGGTATGAAATAGAGAGTTACACACAGTATGTAAAGGATATATGCAGCCGTCTTGAGAGCAGAGGAATGATAAGCTATATGTTGTCCGAGCCTTCATGCACGAAGAAGGTAGCGCAGCTTCCTGATTCTGGGGGAAGGCGGATATCATATGAGATTATGTACAGCATTGCAATATGTGGAATATCGTATACATGGTATATAGATATGGATTTCTTTGAAAGACAGACGGGTACGGAGCTTAGAATCAACATTAATTCCAAGACGTATTTATTGGGCATTGAGGATGGGTACATGCTGAAGCTGCAGCAGGTTATAGAAGATTGTATAGGAAGTGACTGGGGAACATTTGTGAGAATCGTGGATGCGTACAGTGATATGCTGAATACTTTGCTATATCCGGATTTTCACAGGGTGGAAAATTCATGCAGGCGGCTTGTGTCGGGGATTATGACAAATGTATATGGGGCGATGTGGTGGAAGAACGGCGAAAGCAGTATCAGCGGCGATTTTGCGGTATGGGATGATACGGTTTTTGGCATGAATATAATGGATTTTGAGAAGATAATGACCTCTGAGTGGGAACACACATTTTCACGGTATTTACCGGAAGATTATATGGATAATTTCCATAAACTGGCAGATGGCTATCGTATGGTTTTGCACAACCATAGAAGTGATAAGAAATTTTACATGGATATGAAAAAGATAATTGAAACGATTAATAGAGAGACAGTCACAAGGCTGTGGGATATTGAGGATAAAATATAGAAGAACGGATATGTACATTTTTATTATGATGTTGGGGTCAAAACATGCCAACTTAATTTACGAGTGTATAACGTATTA
>OGGA01000137.1_pt1 | contig 54768 bp, 84 predicted proteins | sample 1571041 | NCBI WGS metagenome assembly OGGA01 (sample SAMEA2582057, study PRJEB24529) | metagenome | biome: Human gut stool | place: China | collected 2011 | reverse complement strand
GGGCCTTATGGTATCCCAGAACAAAGCCGACTCCTGGCGATTCGAAACTGCCAAGGAACGCTATAAACGTTTTCTAAAAGATTTTCCCGAAGCAGCCAAAAGAGCCCCTATCAGCCATATCGCTTCTTATCTGTTGATGACTCCCGAAACCCTCAGCCGCGTGAGGGCTGAAATTTTCCAGGAATAAATTGTAAGATAGGTGATCAGTAAACTTTTTCTAAGATAGTACCAGTCCTCAAGAAACCCCATGCCCCGGTCCCATGGGTTACAAAAAAAGAGTTAGATTTTCATCTAACTCCTTGATTTTCAATTTGTACCCAGGGCGGGAATCGAACCCGCACGTCTGTTGAGGACACTGGATTTTGAGTCCAGTTTTGTGATCTCCTTCTACAAATTGAAAATTAATGAGTTGTATATATTTTTAGTAGAAATTTCTACTGGTTTTCTACTGGTTTAACATTTCCGTCTAAGCCGCTACCTGATTCTATTGTTATATTTTCTTTTTCGGTCATTTTGCCTGATTTTTGGCTTATATTTAAGTATTAGTCATTCAAATAGTTTTTTGCACTTTCAATAATTTCTTTTGAATAATTATATAACTCTTCAAGAGACGTAATTAGGTATTTTGTTCCTTTTTTATTTTCATCAAATACTTCAAGATATTTATTCGATCGATTAAAATGTAAACGACAGATAGGTTTTCTATTGTTATCATCTAGTAATATGCCAAAATAAGAGATGGTATCTCTATATATAACTCTATTTAAATCAACAATCCCATGTAAAATTGATTTTACAATATAGAATCCTTGCAATTCTTCTTCTGTAGTTACAATTAAATCTTCTCGGCTTTCTTCTTGTATTTGTTGTTCCTGATCTTGAGATTTAATTTCATCAGTTTGTGATTTTATTACCGATTTAAGTTTGTCGCTTATGTAATCACTGTTATACTGTTGAAAAGCTCTTCTTAACATATCTCTAAATTGTTCAACAATTGGTTTCGTGAGCATTGACGGATATACTTGTTTTGCAAAGTATTTTACAAATTCATCAGAAGGATCAGCTATTTCTTTAACGATTAGATTTCTTAATTCTGTAGTATATTTTAACTCACTTGCAGTATTTAGAATAGATTCAATATCAAAGTAACTTTTATGAAATTCTTTTAACTTTTCAACTTGAACCTCTTTTAAGTCTTCTATGTTAATCTCAAAAAATGGTTTGTCATCCATTTTATTTGGCTCTACTAGGTCAGCATAGAACTTATAAATTATGCCGTTTGTGAGTATACCAAATTTAGCTTTAGATACATGATAGTACCTTAGAAGCTGCCCACTATGTAAATTTAAATCTTGCTTCCAGTGTTTGCATTCGATTAATATAATTGGATCTCCATCTTTACAAATTGTATAATCAATTTTTTCACCTTTCTTTGTTCCTATATCACAAACACATTCTGGTATCACTTCTGTTGGATCGAAAATATCATATCCAAGAGATTGTATGAATGGAAGTATAATAGCTGTTTTTGTGGCTTCTTCTGTTGCAATACTTTCTTTTAACTTGGATGCACGCTCTCCAAGTATTTTAATTTGATCTTTAAAATCCATGTATTATAATTTTAAATTAGCACACGACTTTTTTCAATTTTGTTTTCTCTGATGGCAAAACTCTATAACCTTAGATATTTTCTTATCATCTCCACCTTCCCTGTGATCGAATATTTTTTTGAGAAATCCATTTTGATCATTTATTATATCTAATTGTCGATTTATTGCCTGATTATTTAGGCGAGTACTTTCAGCACTATTTTTTTCTTGATCCTTAATAATACTTAACTGCGCATTCATTGTATCAGTTAGCATTTTTACAACTTCGGTGAAGTCACTCATAATATCTTTTATTAATATTAATACTTTTTCATCAGTATTAGTTATACGTTCTTCACTAAAATTTGTTTCTTTTTTACTCATGTTAACCAACCTTTTTTTGTCCAGGAATATTATTTTCAGAAATAAGATCATCTATTTTCTTGCACAACGTTTGAAGATATTTTCCTTGATTATCAAGTGATTTTTGTAAAGATTCAATCTTATTAAACATTTCCTTCTGTTCTTCAATATGTTTTTGCTCTTTACTATTAGTCACTTGTTTTAATATATTAGCCTGATCACTGATCACAGACAATAAGGACTTAATTGTCTCGGTCTCACTTTTATTTGCCTCCGGGACTTCGGGAAGCTGAATGTTATTTTGTGAATCTGATTCGGAAATATTTTTAATCATTTCTCCTTCTCCACCAAGAAGCCATTCAGCAGATATATTCAATGATTTATCACCAAATATTTTTTCTAAAACATCAGCTCTTGGAGTACTAAGCTTACCTCCAACAATGTCTTTTAAAGTTGGTTGTGGTACATTTATTTGTCTTGCAAACGAACTAGTGTTTCCATTAAATAATTCATTCACAATTCTTTTAATTCTATCATTAATTGTACCCATATTTGTTATTTATAATGTTTATAAATAAATGATATATCATTATTTTTAGCACTATATGTTTTGAATTAATGAAATATCACCATATCTTTGTCCTGTGATTAAAAACAATCACGTTTCCAAAACGGAAAAACAAACAATAATTTACAAATATAAAAAAACATTTTGATATGAGCCTTTATAAAGCGCGAATTTTATATGAGAAGGGGGTTATCCCTAAGTTAGCAAAATATTTCGGCGTATCAGAACATACGGTTCGAAATGCATTAAGATTTGTTACAGAGGGGGAGCAGCCCGAAGCAATTCGCAATGAAGCATTAAAGAATTACGGATGTGCTTTAGTTAAAAAGCCTTTAACGATTAAAGAGTGATTCGCCATGAACCTGATCCTCCGAAATACCGATCGTATCGAAATGTCGATGGCTGAATTTATTGATTTCACCAAGAGCGTTGTCAAGGAAGCCGTTGCCGAAACTTACGGGGAATATATGAGCCGGAATGAAGCAATTAGGCATTTGGGCAGTCGGAAAAAACTGGAGCAAGCAATCAAAATGAAGTTGATTAATCCTGATAAGGGAAATGGGAATCAGAAATGGCGGGTAAAAACCCGTGAAGTAATTGAAGCATATAGAATAATTGATAAACTATGAGAACTTTTTCAATATTAGCCTTTCTTCTTGCCCTTGGAATATTAGGATGCAGTATTTACGGAGGGCAGTACCACAACCTCCCTTTGGCTATGATGTCCGGTATTTTGGGTTGGGCGATGTGGCCGGAGAAGAAACAGGTAAAACCATACCGAAGTTATAGAAGTTGGGACACTAAAGATACGTAATGGCGGAGGAATTTAGCAAGGTTTGGTCCGGCTTAAACAAAGTAAACCTAACACCGTCCCCGGGTGAAAGTAAGGGGGGAACAGGGTGCGGAACCTGTATAAAAATATGTCGTGAGTTCTTTGGTCCGGTGACATTCTTTTCTTCACACCACAACATCTTCAAACCGGACCTTTTTTAAGTGACAACAAAGTAAGTGTTTGTTTCAGCCTTAGTCCTGTCGGGAGATAGCACGAAAGGCAAAATTTTAAAAGGGAAAAGTTATGAACGACAATGCAAATGTAAATGTAAGTGACAAAAAGGATAAAGAAATTGAAGATCTTAAAAAGCAGCTCGATGCTGCAAATGCATCCTGGATCAGAAACTTTAAGGAATGTGAAACCCTTAAACAGGAATTATCGAGATATAAGGAACTTGTAAAGGCTCAGAGTGCCATTATCAACAACAATTAATCAGTCCGGGGCAGTCCGCTGTAACTGTAGTCATATCTTAGGCTGCTCCGGCAAAGGGTCGGTTGTCCGAGTGGTCAGGAGCCAGTCCGCAAAACTGGGTACGCGGGTTCGAATCCCGCACCGACCTCGAAAGTTTTAATTTTAAAATTGATAGATATGGTTACAAGTATTTTTTTTATGAGCCTGCCGATAATGGCTAAGTTGAGAGAAAAGATGGATGAATCCGGGAAAGAATTCTTCACAAAAGACGAAGCTATTGAAATGTTAATGGATTCTGTAATTCAATTCAGTAAGGATATTATAAAACTTCAAGAAGATAGGAAGAAAGATTCCGAAGTCAAATTGGAAGAAAAAGAAAACTGATTAGCAGCCCGGAAAGACGGGCAACCCGCCTACTTAGCTCAGTTGGTAGAGCATCGGTTTTGTACTCCGAAGGTCATCCGTTCGAACCGGATAGTAGGCTCAAAAGTAAGGCCGTTTAGTTTGACGACGTGGCGGCCTTACAAAAAACTCTAAGCTCTTTGACATGTTGACAGACAATAACAAACACGCAGTTTGTCGCTGCGGGCTGGTGAACTACCGGGCAATACTCCGGTAGTGGCGGAAGTCGCGTGTCAAAGGCGCATTAAGCCAGCAACGGGTTGTACTGGAGTACTTAGAAAGAGGTTCGATTCCTCTTACCCGTCACATTTCAAACAACAAAACAAAAGTATGGAAAATAATTCAGAAACAAAAAAGCTGACGATCACGGAGCTTAAATCCATGTCTCCGTTTCAGATTTTAGAGGATACGAGAGTAAGAGAGCGATTCGTTACACTCTACAATAACATCCACAACTCTGAGCAGGGCGAATTATTCTTTGAAAAAGAAAAATACAACCTACAGAGAATCATACAAGCCTCCCCAAACCTAGCAAAATGTACAGGTTTCTCCACATATGGAGTACTCCTTGACATCGCAAGCATGGGACTTACCCTTGAAAACGCATCCCGGCCCCTTATTTACATCATCCCCGGTTCCGTGAATGTAGGAACAAAAGAAAAACAAACATGGGAACAACGGATGTCCATTGAAATTTCTCCATATGGAGAGCTCGATTTAAGAATCCAAGCTGGACAGCTATTATATGCCGACCGTCCTGTAATCGTATTCGAGGGGGATGAATTTAAGCCCAAGGTAACCGAAACCGGACAGAAAGTGGTAGTCTATTCGGCAGCCATTCCACGGCAAAGCAAAACAATCATCGGAGCTTTTATCAAGCTGACCCGCCCCGATCGTTCCTTTGACTTCTTTTGGATGCTTCCAGAAGACATCGACCGTCTGAAAGGATATTCCTTAAAGAAAAATCAACGGAAAGACAAAGACGGGAATGTATATGGAGACGCCAATGCCCTCTACCATTCAAATGAAGGTCAAATCGACACCGGATTCCTTGAAGCGAAAGTAATCAAGCACGCTTTCAAGACATTTCCGAAATTAAGGTTAGGACAATTCTCCGCTTTACAGCAAGACGAACAAGTCCAGGCCTCCGACTATGGGTTGGATGAGCCAGTATACAACCAAGTCCCGCAAAAAGAAACCGAAGAAGAAGCCGAAGAGACAGATGTACAGGAAATCGCCAAGCAACAGGGCGGTGTAAACATAGTAGAAAACCCAGAAGAACCCTTTTAATCATGGAAACAACAGCACTCTCAACAACACAGGAAGCATTATTACAGGCAAAAGACATCATTGCGCAAAACATTGCAAGTAATGAAAAAGCAAAAGAAGTCGCAAAAATCCTGCTCGCTAAAATAGAAAACACCCCTATCTCAGACACTCCGGAAGTCCGGTTCCTAGACGAAGAGTGTAAAACATTCCTCGGAAAGATAAGCAAGACCATTTCGGCCATGACCGACCGCCGGAAACCAATCACACAGGCATTCGACCAAATCCGGAAACATTTCACCGAACTGGAAAACGAACTGAAAACAGGGGAAGAAATACAGGCAATACAAAATTTCAGAAACGCATTTGCCTGGCATATCGCGGAAATCGCCGCAAAAGAGGAAGAGTCTCGGCGTATCAAGGCTGCCACAGAACAGGAGCGCATCGAAATGCGTGCTTATTTCAAACAAGCCTTTACCAACGACCTGGTAAACACATTAAGCCTTGCATACGATTCGCTTGAAGAAATATTCAACTCCATCACGCTGCAAAACTGCGAGCTAAAAAAAGATGAATTGAAAAACTTCTCATCCGAATACAAACCGGCCACTTTCTCATATCCATACAGGAATTACATTACAAAAGAAGAAGAGATCGCAATCTATGAAGAAATAGCTTCTTCCAAATCTGCCAAAAATGAACTGGAATACAATGAAAAAATCACCGAAAAAATCCGGTACTACCTTGATCGCGTTGATTCAAAGAAACAAGAATTGTTAGAGATTGCGCAAGCAAATGCCGCGGAAAAAGAACGGCTTGCGAAAGAAGCGGAAGAAAGGGCAAAACGGGAAGCGGAAGAAAAAAGACAAGAACTGTTGAACTTCACACAGAAACAACAGACATCCATCGAGGCAGAGAAAACTGAAGCATCCCTCAATACCCTATTCGACCAAAATTATTCTGCCCCTGCGGCGAATGTAAAGAAAACGCTTTCCATCGAAGTAAGCAATCCTGCCGGATACGGACAGATATTCATGTTCTGGTTCGAGCGTGAAGGAAAGAATCTCCCGAACGAAAAGATTGAAAAGAAATCCATCGCACAGATGAAGAAATTCTGCGAGGATATCGCAAACAAGGATGGAGAAATCATCACGTCAAACTTTATTACTTACAAAGAAGTTGTTACGGCAAAATGAAAGACCCATACTATGACAGGTCGGAAATATCCAACTCCGACCTATCTGAATTAAAAAGACAGCTCTACGGAGGAATGGAAATCGACCCCGTTCATGCAAAATTTGGGAACCTAATCGATCACATGATTACAGAACCGGAAAAAGTCGACTATTTCAAACTGACTTGTGCCGGCGAACAAATGACAGAAGGTGATTTCAAAAAAGCAGAAGAAATGAAAAAGGCATTCATGCGCGATGAGTTTGCCAGCCGGATACTTCCACTATCAGACACACAGAAAGTCATGATTAATCCCTGTCAGAAATTCGACTACGACATCCCTTTTACACTGCCCGTCCGATGCAAATGGGACTTGTGGATGCCGTCAATGGGATGGGGAGGCGATATAAAAAGCACCTCCGCGACGACACAGGAACAATTTGAATCCGCTGTAAGGCAATTCGACTACGACAGGCAAAGATTCTTCTACATGAATATAGCAGGCTCCGAGAAAGACGTCTTAATCGGAATTTCCAAAGAAAACTTCCGCGTCTTCAAGGTATTCATAAAAAGAGGAGATGAATTATGGGAATCCGGCCAGCACAAGTGTATGGAACTCGCATTTAAATACTGGACTATGTTCGGAGACTTAAAAAATACAGCATGACAATCACACCCATAGAAGATTTAGAAAAAGAGGTGGACGATATAGAAGCTTATCTATCCACCTTACCGCCAGAGGATGCTAATTTAGCCATAGAGAGAGGGAACGAGCTTTCGGTATATATCGCCCGCACCGGGAAGATGCTTTCGGATGCAAGGTTTTATCAGGACAAGGCACTATCAGAAAGCATCGTTTACAACCTCGGGAAACAAGCTGGTTGCCCTGCATCGGTTCTAAAGCAACTTGTAGAAGCATCCTGTCAGCGTGAAAATCTATTGGTAAACACAATCGAACGCCTAAACCGTGCTGCCACCCATCAGTTAGATTGGCTCCGGACGGTAGTAAGCATGGCAAAAGAAGAAATGAGAAACTCAAACGGAATTAGCCAAAAATGAAAACAATCTCCAATAAAACCGCCGAAGATATTATCCGATGGCTATCAGACTTAAAATTCAGGTTCGAATCCTGATGTAGGCCACAAAAATCAACATTATGGCATACATAAAACGCAAACCCAAGAAACAACCCCTATTCGACAACAAGGTAGTTGTAAAGAAAAGACCCGACTTAAAAGCCAAATTAGACCGCATATTTTCCGAATATATCCGACTTCGGGATGCAAACCCGCAGGGATATACAGTTTGTATTTCATGCGGAAAGATAGTCCCTTGGAAAGAATCGGATTGTGGTCATTTCATCAACCGGAGCCACATGGCCACCCGATTCAACGAAAAGAACTGCAATAGCCAATGCCGGAGCTGCAACCGCTTCGACGAGGGGAACAACATCGGATACATGCGCGGATTAATCAAGAAATACGGACAAGCAGTTATCGAGGAGCTTGAAATCCTCAAACACCAACACTCCCACCTGTCCGACTTTGATTATAAAGTTTTAATCGACCTATACACACAAAAAGTAAAACAACTACATGAGGATAAAGGAATCTGACGACAGCTTTGAGATTACGTTTGAATACAATAGACGGCTCACATGGGCAATAAAGAAACTGATGGGAGTGTGTCCGGGTGCCGAATATGACCCAAGAAGGAAATCATTTTTCTTTCCCAAAATATACGCCCCGCAAGTCTATATGTTCGGACAAAAGTACGGCTTCGTATTTACCAAGGAGCATGCAAAAGCGGATTGGAAAATACCGGAACTTCCGGAACTGAAACAGGATATTCCCTTGAAAATGGAATTATACCCCTATCAGAAACAGGGTGTCGCCTACAACATCATCCACAAACGTACAATCATCGGTGATAAGATGGGGCTTGGGAAAACCTGTCAGGCAATTGCCTCCGTGCTTGCCTTGAATGCTTTCCCCTGTTTGGTTATTTGCCCATCTTCTTTGAAAATAAACTGGCAAAGAGAGTGGCACATGTGGACTGACAAAAAGGCTTGTATATTGAACAACTCAAACATAAATACATGGCATCTCTTCGCCGCCGGGAAATCGCTTTTTGGAGAAAGCATAAAAAACGACATATTCATCTGCAACTACGAAAGCCTTAAAAAATACTTTGTACAGGACATTGTTGCAAAACCCGGACAGGCTTTCAAACTGAAAGATGTGATTTTTACTCCAAACATCAACCTGTTTAAATCTGTCATAATTGACGAGGCCCACCGGATAAAAGACCCTTCATCCCAACAAAGCAAGTTTACCAAGGGATTAACGTCCGGAAAGGAAGTAATATTCGCTATTTCCGGAACCCCAGTAGTGAACAAGGCAAAAGACCTTGCCTCCATGCTTGCCATCATCAACCAGGTGGACAAATTCGGGGGTTATACAAAGTTTGTTACTGAATACGGATTCAACGACAATATGGAAGAATTGAACTACAAACTCAACACAACCTGTTTTTACAGCCGGAACAAAAAAGAAGTATTGAAAGATTTGCCAGACAAGATACGTACCACAGTACTTTGCGAAATAGACAACCAAAACGAATACAATTCGGCACTTTCAGATCTTGCCGACTATCTGAAAAAATATAAGTCGGCAACGGATGCACAAGTTGCCCGTTCCATGCGTGGTGAAGTAATGGTAAGAATCGGAGTTCTTAAAAATATTTCCGCACGCGGGAAGCTGAACGCAGTGAAAGACTACATAACGGATGTTTTAGAATCCGGCGAAAAATTAGTTGTATTCATTCATCAGAAAGAAGTAGCTGGATATCTGTTACAAGCATTCCCGGAAGCTGTGACGATAACCGGAGATGATGACATGACAACAAGGCAACGAAACATTGATGCTTTTCAAAATGATTCTGAAACTACGTTAATCATTTGTTCCATCAAAGCCGCCGGCGTAGGATTGACACTCACAGCATCCTCTAATGTCGCATTTGTTGAGTTGCCATGGACAGCGGCCGATACAGATCAGGCAGAAGACCGCTGTCACCGGATTGGAGCCAAGTCTACCGTAAACTGTATCTATTTTCTCGGTAAAAACACTATCGACGAAGATATATACAAACTAATCCAAGACAAGCGCGAAGTATCTAACATTATAACTGGCGGAACCAACGAAGCCATCGAACGGGAATCAGAGTTTGACTTATTAATAAAGAACATAAATATCAAGTGAACTATTGATAAGCTAATACTATCGGTTTTTAAATGAAATTTTTATAGAACTATATTAAAATGATAGAACTACAAGCTATAGGTAACATCGGCAAGGATGCCGATCAGAAAACAATAGGCGGCAAGGCATACGCCTCATTTTCAATCGGTGTAACAGAAAAAACATCAGACGGGAAAGACAGGACAACATGGCTCCAGGTAATGAAATACGACAGCGAAGGTAAGTTGACCGCATACCTTACAAAAGGGAAAAAGGTTTGGGTACGTGGCAATCCCTACTTTTCTGCTTATGTCAGTAAAAACACAGGTGAAGCCATCCCGGACACGACTATATGGGCTGACAAACTCGTGTTCTGTTCTTCCGGAGAAAAGCAGAACCAGCAAACAGAAAGACAATCCGGGACAAATAATTTCCCCTCACAGGCAGACGACGATCTCCCGTTTTAATCTTAAATAAAGGTATCGAATTAGATACCTTTAAAATTTTAATCCATGAAACTAATATTGATTAATTATGGTGGATGAAATATGGAAAGAAGTTGTAGGATTTGAAGGACTTTACAAGGTATTAAATCAAGGTGAATCACATTAATTGAAAAACTAAAATAAAATGGAAGAAGAAAATGTAGTAATAAAAGGATACAAAGGATTTGATAAAGAATTAAAGTGTAGAGGATTTCTGTATGAAGTAGATAAAGAATATGAGCAAGGAGGAGAAATAAAATGTTGTAATAATGGATTTCATTTTTGTGAAAATCCTTTTGACGTATTTAGTTATTATCCTCCTAATGATAGTCGGTATTGTGAAGTCCATGGCAGCGGAAAATATGATAAAGACAATGATGACAGTAAAGTTTCTGTTTCCAAAATAAAAATCGGATTTGAAATCGGATTAAAAGGACTAATTGATGCAGGTATTAAATTTATTCTTGATAAAGTAAATTGGGAAGAGAGTAAAGCAACCAACACAGGTGACCGATCGGCAGCAACCAACACAGGTGACCGATCGGCAGCAACCAACACAGGTGACCAATCGGCAGCAACCAACACAGGTAACCGATCGGCAGCAACCAACACAGGTGACCGATCGGCAGCAAGCGTTGAAGGATTTGAATCAATTGCTATCGTTACTGGATATGACTGCAAGGCAAAAGGATCACTTGGATGCTGGATCGTACTTACTGAACGGGGAGAATGGGATGGGAATACATATCCAATAAAGTGTGTTAAATCTTTTAAAGTTGACGGTAAAAAAGTCAAGTCCAATACTTGGTATAAGCTAATTAATGGGAAATTAACTAAGTGTGAATAAATTATTGAATAAACATAATATAATTGAATTATGACAGCAGCCTATTTTGAATCCACAGTAAAATACGAAAAAGTAAATGAGAATGGCAAAGCAAAGAAAGTGACTGAATTATACCTCATAGATGCAATGAGCTTTTCGGAAACAGAAGAAAGGAGTTGCAGGCAGTTATCCGAAATAGTTCAGGGGGATTACCTCATTCAATCCCTGAAACGGTCAAAAATAACAGAATACATTGAATCAAATGACGAAAACGATGACCGACTCTACAAAGCAACAGTTAAAATAACCGATAGCGATAACTTCGGTAAAGAGAAGGAATCCTCAATTCATTATCTAGTTGCCGCAGCAAACATCAACCGGGCATTGGATAACCTCGAAAAATCACTGTCAACATTTGTAATACCCTATGAGATAGTAAAAATCGAAGATACGAAGTTTGTAGAAGTGATCCCCTACATACCGGACGACAAAGAACGCATACCGGACAATTTAAAACCACAACAATAACACTAAAACTATAATATCATGGAAAAAATCACAGACAAAATTAAATCCTTCGAGGATGCTTGCAAGCACCTAGGACTAAATCCTAATGACTTGCCGGTTGTAGATATGCTTCCGGAGAAAGATAGGAAATCAATCATCGCATTCTACAAACTGACAATTATCATCAGAGCATTGAATGAAGGTTGGGAGCCCGATTGGTCAAATTGGGATGAATGGAAGTATTACAACTGGTTTTACGTCGAAAAAGGAGAAGACCAGCGTTCCTCCGGTTTTCGTTGCAACGCTGCGGTCTACGCGAGTGCGGGCACGGGCACCGGCTCTCGGCTTTGCTTTAAGAATACAGAATTAGCCAAATACGCCGCAGAACAATTCAAAGAACTATATCGTGAATATTTACTCATTCTTTAAAAAACATGGAAAAGACATTAAAAATAACGGAAGAGCAAGCAAAGAAACTCTACTTGGAAGCATCTGCAAACTTAAAAGAAATCCTTGAATTGAACTTCGGGAAGACAACATTTCTGAAAAACTTTCAAGAAGCAGTAAAGACATATGAGGATGCTTGTGAAATCATCGGAGAAAAGCCGATTGACGAACAACATTTAATGGACTGTGGAATCGGGAAGTCTGAAATCGCATTCATAAAATTGAAAACAATTTTCAAAGCTGCGAATAAAATGAACAACAATTGGAATGCAGATTACTCCAATTCAAACCAATGTAAATATTATCCGTATTTTATCTGGCGTTCCTCCGGTTTTCGTTGCGACGGTACGAGCTGCGCGTGTACGAGCTCGCGCGCCGGCTCTCGGCTTTGCTGCGGTACACCTGATGACGCAGAATATATTGGAAAACAATTTGAAGATTTATGTAACGATTATTTTGGATAAAAAAACAAGATAAAAAGGGGAAATGAGCAATAATTTATTTACACCAGAAGACAGCGAGCGCATCGAATTACTTTGCAAGCTGAACAGATTGGAGGTCCCTATAGACAAGTTACGTATTCTTGTCGCTCAAACAGAAAAAGTCCGTGAGGAAAAGAAACCTGGAAGAAGGAAGAAATAACATCCTGAATGGTTTTTCCGGGGTTCGATTCCCCGGCAGGTACAAATCTTACATTAAATTTTGCAATTATGGATAATAGCCGTATATTTGTAGTGCTCAACTGGCAAAGCGAGCAAACAAATTACAAATGAAGGTATTTTTCATACCCTATCGTGACTTGTATCCATAAGTAAATTATAAGTCGTCGAAGTCCTGAGTTGCATAGCCTTCTTTGTAAGTGTTATGTTCGCTTTGCCAAAAGAACAGGAAGTCGGCGACTTTCTTGTTTTTATTAACTTATAATTCATCAACGTATGGCAAAGCGAAGTGAATCTGTAAGTAATGTGAATCATAGTACCATTACAGCACGTCCACCCCGACGAAACGAGGGTAAATTACTTTCCGAAGTAAAAGAGTTGCAACAACAACTAATCCAAGTAAGACAAAAATTAGAGATTGAAAAGAACTGTAAGAACGAAGCTTATTACTTCATTCTAAGTTCCGGTAACTTCCATCGGCTCTTCCGGTGATGGCGCTCAGATCGGCTCCTCCGGTGATGGCGCTAAGATCGGTTCTTCTGGTGATGATTGTGTCATAATGTGCGCTGGTATTAATTCATCAGCTAAAGCAAAAATAGGGTCATGGATTACTCTTGCAGAATGGAAGTATTCAAAAGAAAAACAAAGATATATCCCATTTTCAGTTGTAACAAAACAAGTAGATGGAATTGAGATAAAAGAAGATGTGTACTATACCTTACAAGATGGTAAATTTAAAGAATCAGAACAACAGTAAAAAATTGAATAAAAACTATGAGAGCACTAATTATCACATCCTTATTAGGAGACTACTCCGGTATTGCTAAAGAAGTAGAAAAACAACTCCAAAACCAAGACAAAAAGCAAGAATCCGATGAAGTTGTAAGTATCCATCAGTTCGACATGCTTTCCAGGTCCTATGATGCAAAATTTGACGAATGCGAAAAACTCAAAGCCCGAAATCAGGAATTGGAAAAGTCAAATGTTAAACTCATGGAAACGGTTAACAAGTACCGGTACTTTATCGAGTGCCAACGAAACGAAATAGATAAACTATAATGATACAAAAAGAATATGTACATGCTTCTTTTTGTACTGGCATAGGAGCATGTGAATTAGCGGCCATGTGGATGGGATGGCGGAATGCATTTTCTTGTGAAATAGATCCATTCTGCCATCAAGTACTTAAATATTATTATCCTCATATAAAACATTATGAAAACATATTCGGAACAGATTTCTCAGAATGGCGGGGAAAAATCGATATTCTTACAGCAGGATTCCCCTGTCAGCCTTTTTCTTGTGCCGGATCAAGAAAAGGAGCGGAAGATGACCGCTACCTCTGGCCGGAAGTGCTTAGGGGAGTTGACGAAATCCGACCCAATTGGTTTATTGGTGAAAACGTTGCTGGAATCACAAGCATGGTACTCCCCGGTGATGAAATTAAAGTGGAAAGTTACACGGATCTCGAAGGAGAAAGTTACCTGGAGACGGAAATGCGTCAGCAATTTATTGTTGACAGAATCTGCAACGACCTCGAAAGTATCGGTTATTCCGTCCAGCCGATTATTATACCGGCTTGTGCCGTCGGTGCGCCGCATAGAAGGGACAGAATCTGGTTTATTGCCAACTGTTCAAACGCAAGGGCTGAAGGTATGCAACAAGGGAAAAACGGAATTTATGAATTTGAAGTTACTGCCAACACCGATAAAGAGTTACTGGAAGCCAGGGACGCCCAAAGACCGCAACGACGGGAAAACCAGGGATTCACAATTGAATCATTTAATTGCTCATCATGCTGGGAAAACTTCCCATCTCAATCCCCTGTTCGTTTCAGATATGATGGGATTTCCAATAATGTGGTGCGATATATAAAAACAGAAGTTTATGATGCCATCAAAGAATATATTAGAAGAGAAGACTTGCCCCGTGTGTGGGAAGCCTTTCAAAAGAAGAAGGTTCGGGAACAGATTGGAGGATTATTCGAGATTCCAGAACCGAATTTATTGCTCGAAGTCTTGCAGCGCACATCGGAGAATAGACGATATGAACAAGAACAGAACGGCTTATCACAATTTAGCGAGGAAACATCGGGAAGGGTATTGTGCTATTTGCGGAAGTACGGAACATTTGCAAGTTCACCATTTGGACAGAAATATAAAGAACAATTCGCCCAGCAATTTGGAAACATTATGCCAGAGTTGTCATATGAAATTGCATTGGCGACTAAGAAGATTGTCGAAGAATGTGAACGGACAGCATCTTGGGTGAGAGCAGAATCCATAAAAGCTTATGGTAATTCCATGGTACCTCAACTCGTTTATCAGATTTTCAAAGCCATCGGGGAAGTAGAAAATCTACTAAAGTTAAATCAAAATAAAAAAACATGAAGTGTATAAGATGTAATAATTTATTTGATTCAAGCATACCAGAAATAAATGCAGAATGTTATGGAGGTTATAAAACATACGCATGCCCACTTTGTGGGAAACTATATGTATTCACCCGGATTGTAAAAGTGGATGCAGTACCGGATGAAAATATATGCGAACTAGAAGATAATTGGGGAAGCCCGATTGTAAAAGATTCTGAATACAAAAAATAAATATGGCAAGAATAAGAACAATCAAACCATCATTTTGGGAAGATGAAAAGATAGCCAGACTACCAAGGGCGTGCCGATTGTTCTATATTGGAATGTGGAATCAGGCTGATGACATGGGAGTGATAAGGGGAAACCCGGCACTCCTTAAATCGGCTATATTCCCGTATGATGAAGATTTGCGAGTTTCAGAGGTACAAAAATGGATTGATGCCTTAGTGAATGCCCGGATGTTAATACCTATTACGTATAAGAGCGAAAGTTATTACATTATCCGCACATTCCGTAGCCATCAAAAATTTGATGCCAGATACCCGAATTTCATCATACCAGAGGGAATAAGCTCCAAAGAAATAGACAATTACGAACACCCAATGGGGACCCAACGGGTACACACCGAGTACCCGCCACGGGAAAGGGAAGGGGAAATGGATAGGGAATATAATACCCCCTATAGTCCCCCATCGGGGGAAGTGTATGACGATTTAGGAAATCAGTTTTATGATAATTATCCTAAAATCCACCAAGAAGAAAAAGAAAAAAGTTCCGCGAAAAAAGAAAAAGAGCCGAACTATTCTTTTGAAGATTTTTGGGAACTGTACGACAAAAAGGTCGGCAAAAAGGATTTACTCATCAAAAAATGGCTAAAACTTTCCGACGCAGAGCGGGAATTAGCTATGAGTTATATCCCACAATACAAGCTTGCACAGCCGAATAAAAAGTACAGGAAGAATCCGGACACTTTCCTAAATGGCAAATCATGGAACGATGAATTAATCTTTGATAGTGAATCGAATGGAACCACAACGAAACAAAAGCGAACCCCAGACTATAAGCAATCAGATTTTGATTGACGCCCATATTGAAAAAATGCGCCAGGAATGGAGTAAAATAGTCGGACAAAGGAAAACATCATATCCGAAATTATCTTTGAACTATGATCAGTTTAAAACGATTGTAGTGGCACATGGAACTAACATTCTAGCAAGGCGTGGTGAAGAAATATTGTTTTCCATAGACCGAAACAATGAAAATGCTATACATGAGCTATACAAATACCTTTCAGGCGATAAGTCATTTGGTGGCAGTTTATCGAAGGGAATATTGCTCAACGGGAAGTATGGATCAGGTAAAACATTGCTTATGCGTGCCGTGTGCAGCACATACAACTACTACATTAAGCAGTTTGGCCATGTAACTTCACAAGAAATGAGATTTGTAAAAAGCTCTCAGATTGTAGATTCTTTCAGAAAGGAAAAAAACGACACAGAGATTACTGAATACAAATTCGGTCCACTTATCATTGACGAACTAGGACGAGAGCAAAAGGAGGTGAATGTTTATGGAACTGTCATTCAGCCTATGTCGAGAGTGCTACAAGATAGATATGACTCGGGCGCACCAACTTTCGCAATTGCAAATTTCAAGCTTGAAACGCTCAAAAGTGAAGAATATTACGGCAAAATGGTTGGTGACCGGCTAAGGCAAATGTTTAATGAAATTGAATTAACAGGAGAATCCAGGAGAAAATGAAAACAAGTAAAAGCCAGGCAAACATACTAAGCAACTTATCTTTCGTCTTGGTGGATATAATTGAAAGTTGCTTTATCGAGGCTAATGAAAAGCTAAAAAGTGAGAATTGCGAATTTAAACACGAGGCTAAACGCGAGTTCAACCTCCTTCTTTCCCATTGCCGGAACCTGAAAAGATATGTCCGGAATTGCAGCGAAGAAACTCAGGAGTTTTTCGGTAAGGATTCGGATATGCTGTATCAGGCCTTAAAGCTTATAATCGACAGGTGTGGTACCGATGATGTAAAGCTTTTTAAGTTCTTCAATTACATTAAGACATTCCCGTCTCAGCTTGATATGGATATTGATGACACGGTGTTCAACGGAGTGTGTAAAAAATAGATTTAAAAATTATTGGTGTGTGCTATGGACAAATATGGATCGATAGATCAGAATTGGTATTCTTCCGAAAACCAGAAACATGAAAGGGAGAAGGCGACAGAAGCTTTGAAACAAATGAAAGAACTAGAAAAACAATATGAAAAATCCCGTACTGTGATTATTGAAAGAACACAGTACAAAGGAGTCAGGAAACGGTATTTAAAAACAAAATCATGAATAGAGAAATATTATTCAGAGGGAAGCCTATTGATAAAAAATTCGGTGAATGGGTTGAAGGATTTTATATGGAGGATTTGGATAATGGCCGGGTAAAATCGTTTATTTTTAATACCCCTTTACAGATAGAAGTAGATCCGGAAACTATAGGACAATTCATCAGAATATATGACAACGCCGGACGCAAAGCTTTCACTGGAGATTTTTTTAAAGATAACTTTGGAACAATCATGACGATATTCCAGACACCGGGAGGATTTGCTACAGAATGTAATCCTCTTGCTTTTGGTCATGGATATCAGGGCGGCACAAATCCTTCAATGCCTCTGTCGGATCAACAAACTGCATCTTGGTTTGAAGGTAATTGCAAGATTATAGGCAATATCCACGACAATCCGTCACTACTCAAATAATGGCTATCACATACCCATCACATTAGTAATGTTTTGATATTCTGTTGTTTTGGGTAAGATGTTGCTACTATCGTAGGAGTTAAAATTGAGGATGGTTACTTCATGGTAAAAAGGTTTATTGACATTTCAATGTCATTTAATATTAATATGAAGGAGAATAGGCCTATTCTATTCCATCCGGACTGCCTTAGCCGGGAAATAGAAACAGAGTACGGGAAAGAAATTCCGCTTATTGAGATGGCTAAAATAGCCTTCCCTAAAATTAAAGAATGGTGGATTGATACAATTTATGCGCAATCTAAGAATGTGTATTTTTATTTTAACGGACATGATAGTTTCAATTCAGGTAGTTGTCATGCTTTAGAAATCCAAAATCAATGGGGAGTATTTCAATACCTCTATTCCCGCCACATTGCCTTCAACCTCAATCCGGATGACTATGTTAGTGTTGAATCATTAAAAAGGAATCCATATGTTATTTAATGAGATTATTATAGCAATAAAAGTATGGCTTTTTGCAATAAAAGTAAGAAAAAAAAGGAGAGAGAATATTTGTTTTGCTTGCAGAAGATACTGTGTCGACGATTATGGCGATTGCATATACGATCATAATTGTGAACTACCTAATTGTGTAGATGTATGCAGTAGTTGCGGGAGAGTTATAGATCTCCGAGACATAAGAATATTTGATATCAACTGCATATATTGTAGGAAAGAAAAAGAATATAGAATAAATTATGACAATAACAACAAAAGATAACAAAGGAAGGACACAACGCTCAGAGATATGGTTCCATGAGAGCTTTATTGCCATACATTGGCATCTTTTTACAGATAATCCAGAAGTTGCAAAGGGAGCTAACCGAAGCAGGGAAATCTGGGGATGTTATTACTGTGCGTTTGAATCCATTCTTCCGAAATGGGCATTTAATGAAATTATCGAATCGAAAGAAGCAGTTGAAAAATTTGTAAAATGGTATAAGAATGAAAAAAATAATCCCTATGCAGAATGATTTTGATTTGTCGGAAAAATGCCGTATGTTTGCTTTCGATTCAGACCAAGAATCTTTTAGTGTAATTGAAAGTGCAGCATTTTTTTATGCTGTTATGTGATGTATCTTATCTAAAAAAATAAGCTACTCAAATCCCTGCGGATTGCTGTGCTTTACTGTACACAATTGATTCTTGGTCGAATTAGGGAGGCGAGTAGCTTTCTTTATTTTATTAATTTCAAATTTCATACGCGAATGACCAAGAATCGTGAAAATTTGAAAGCTGCTATCAGTGTAGCATCTATTCAACGTCCACCCCGACGAAACGAGGGTAAACTACTGCAATTAGAGCGTGAAATCAAGACGCTTAAATCCGAAAATCAAGAATTAAAAACGGAACTGGCTGAACAGAAAAGGCAGAACATTCTGGAAAAGCAGAAGAAAGAGGAAGAAAAACGGTGTAAGAATCGAGCCTATTACTTTATCCTAAGCGATGGTGCTTTCCAAAGGTTCGCCGAGTTCCATAAAACACACCGGGCCAATCTCGACTATCACGGGGCTTGCCTCGCGCAGCTTTATCTTGATTCATTTACTACAAAATAACTTACCATGAAAGAATTAGTTTTATTTGACAAAACTCAAAATAGTATTTTGGGTAATGTCAGATCGGACGGCGACATGCTTAGTCTGACAGATTTATGGAAAGCGGCTAATAGCCCAAATAAAAAAGACCCATCTACATGGCAACGCCGTGAATCAACAATTGAACTTATTGATACAGTGTGCAATTTTTTAAATACCCCAAAAATGGGGGTTTTGAAATCTAAGCGAGGGAAATCAAATGGAGGAACATGGGCGCATAAAAATTTAGCACTTGCTTATGCAAAATGGTTGGATCCCAAACTCCATATTCTAATAAACGAGGTTTTCTTCCAGCGTATCGAAGAAGAAAAAAATCCCGACCTTATAGCAGATCGGTACATTAAAGCCTACAAAAAGAGAGGTAAGGATGAAAAATGGATTCAAGAACGTTTTGAAGGGAAAGTAGTACGTAATACATTTACTTCTACTCTTGCAAAACATGGTGTAAAACATGATGGTTTCCGGCAATGTACGAATGCGATTTACTCCCCTTTATTTGGCGGTAAAACTGATGTAATCAGACAAAAGAAAAACTTACCGGAGAAAGCTAATATCCGTGATAATCTTTCCCGGCTTGAACTTATGTCAGTGAAATTTGCTGAAGAATTGGCTTCGGAAAATATTAAGAACAATAATCTACAAGGCAACAATGAATGTGCAAAAGCAAGTTTTATTGCTTCAAACGCGGTAAAAGATTGTGTTTTAAAAAGCAGACAGAAAATAAATCAAACAATATAAATATGGGTAAAATTTCAATTACATACAATGGGGAAAGTATCCTGATTGAATCAGGGAAAAAGAATTTAACAATAACAGCAGAACAAGCATATTATTTAAAGGAAATGTTATCTGATATTGATAGTAAATATAATCTAAGACCACAAATCCAAAACAAATAGAATATAATAGCAATTCAATAACTCAACCTAGAGGGGTGTAATGCCCCTCTCTAAAATTAATAAGTTCAAACAACCATGATCCCCAACAAAACTAGTAAAGACTACAAGCGGCTCAAGGAGCTGCTTGATAAAGGAGAAAAAATAACTGTATTTTTCTTGCATAAATCAGGGTATGGAACTGAGCATAAAATACGCAAAACAGCAGAAAAGAAATATAAAGAAATAACACACTGTGACGGATATTTTATAGGCCCAATGACCATATACCCTTTCAGTCAAAAACATTTTGAATACTACTGTGAAAAATACAATGTTGAATTTATAGAGCCAAGTTTATGAAAGATCAAGTTTTATCAATAAGCCAAATGAGACATCTAAGGGACTTAGGAGTGGATACCAGCAAAGCAAGTATGTGTTGGCTAAGAGAACCTAATAATCACACTCGATATGAAGTATTTTGTACAAATGATGATTGTTATGAAATGAGCTGTTTGGATCCGGTGCCTGCTTTTACTGTACAAGATCTGCTTGAAATAATACCTTGTACCCTTTTCTGTGATAAAAATGGAAACAATATAAGTTTACAACCAATAAATTATAAATATAAAATGTCCTTTTATCTAGTTAAGGAATTACCCAGATATGAGGCCAAATATGAGGATTATATAACTAAAACAATGTTAATTTACAGAACAGGCAGAACAGTGATAGAAGCTCTATACAATATATTATGCTGGCTTGCTGAAAACAAACTTTTAGAAAAGGAGGAAAAGAAATGAGTATAAAAGAACAAGCTCTAAAAGAGTACAGTGAAACTACATGTAAAAATCAATGGTATATATGCCAGTGTATGTTTATGTTTAATAAACTAAAGGATATTGTTGAACCGGAAAATGGGAAGAAATTTCAGGAGAGAGGATACTGGTTTAAATGCCTTACAGACAACGTAAAACATATTAGGGGACAATTTATTGGGCATCCGGAATATATCTTCAAAAAGGCTACCATTGAAGATATTAAAAATCACACATTTAAAGATGAGAAGAAATGTATACAGTAAATTTATGCAGATGCCCTTATTGTGGATCTTATCACTATGAATTAACAGGTTTTACATTCAGGGCTAATTGTAATTACTTTTATTATACTTATATGTAAAGGAGCATGGATAAGCATAATTCTTTATTACGTGCAATTTGTTTATTTCTACTTAGTTCTTTATTTGGGGTTTTGGTTTATGATTATATACACAAAGAAACACCATCCGCCATTGATGTATATCGTGGAAGAACGGAATTAGAAATAACTAAGATTATTAGAGATTCTACTATAGTTAGCAGAGATAGTATTGTAGTATTTAAATAAAACTTTTATGAATGATATTGATTATTTAAGGTTGTTTGAAAGCCTTCCTCACTGTGATAGTATGTGTAATATCGTAGAAGATTGGGGTTATGCACCCAATCTTTATTACTTTGATCAGGAATGGCATGTTAGTTGGATCGATAGTGCCGAAGGAGATTGTTTGTATGATTTTGTAGGAAAATCTCCGGAAGAAGCTATCGTTAACGCTCACAGAAGTATTATTATTATTACAGATAACTCTATAAAATTTCTGTAATATGTGGATAGCCAGAGATGAAGATGACTGTTTATGGGTTTACAAGAATAAGCCCGTAAAAAAGGAACATAACTGGGATGGTGATGATGTACAGGAGAAATCACCACTTAGTTGTTATATGAAGGAGTTTAAATATGTCAAATGGACGGATAAAGAACCCAAAAGACTGATACTCGAACAGGCAGATGAACATACAGAATCTTCATGGGTCAGGGTTACAGAAAGATTACCAGAAAATGACTTTAATTGTATTGTGACAGAAGCGGAACGGTACATTAATAGTGTGTGGCATGATATGAAAGAAAAACCTGATTTTAAAAAACTGCCTGTTTTATTGAAACATAAATCTGGGGTAATTCATTTTATTGATAGTACACCTACGAGTTGGAAATATTTAATTAAGCATTATGTAAAATGGGTATACATCAGAGATTTGTTACCCAATGAGGAAAAATAATAATAATAAAAGATATGGAAACAAAAGAAAATAATAAATATAAACAATGCAATCACTGTGGATTACACTTTGAAATTAGAGCAAATAAGCACATAGAGTGTCGTGTTAGAAGTGGGGTTCGTCCCAAAGAGCCATGGAATCCAAAAAGCCAACTAATATTTGAATCCGGAATTTTAATTAAGCATCCTCGCACTGATATCCCCAAATGGCACTGGGAACCAAAAGATGTCAGACCTGAACATGGAGAGTATTGGTCACCAAGAGGCATTGGATACGACCTTAGTGGATTTGTAAAATCAAAACGAGCAGGTGAAAGGATTCATGAAATAGTAAAGAAAGTGCTTGGAAAAGAAAAACCTAAAAGTTGGCTTGATTATAGAGAAAATGAGCCGACTTGGATTCAATATAAATTGCACCCCGAAGAATTTAATCTTGAACAAATTTATATTAAAACCAAAGATAGTGGAATACTAACGGAAGAAATATTAATCGAAACAAAAATTTAAGATATGCATACAATACCTTGTTTTATTCAGAAAAATACACCGGAATTAGTAAAAAAATTAAAAGATTTAGGATTAAAGGTCTATTTAGATTGTAAGCCTAATTACTTACTAGCATGCCATGGAGTAGTAACCGGGATTTGGTCAGAAACAGTACTTGAAGATTTAAAAAGTAATGGAGTAATAGATTGCGGTGATAATGAGGACCTTTTTCGTGCTATTGCTGCTCTCCGGGATGATAGTGATGTTAATCAATGGTTTGTTATGGATGTAGAAATATATACAGATTTTCCACAAGGCAGTTGGTTTATGGCAACAGATCGCAGTGGAGGAAGACATGTTGGTACACAAATAGAACCTCTATACTGTCATAAAGCTACAGTAGAAGAACTTATAGAACATTTTGGTGGTGATAATGTAGGGAGCAAATAAAATAATCCTTTAATAGAAACATTTTCGAATATGAGAAAAGCAAAAATAATAAAAGGAGACCTATGTCATGCTCTGCGTGATGATGACGAAGTATATGTACATTCCATCTGCCCGGAAAATGGTAAGGCTATAGTAGAAATTTCTGACGGAAGATTATTTAATGTAGATGCTGAAGATATACAATTTAAAGATCCTCCTGAACCAGACAGAGGTATAATCCTTCAATCTTACTCTGTCTGTCCTGTTTGTCATGGGACCGGCAAGGTTACTCCTGGTTTTTATACATCTGGTACCATAGGACAAAATTCAGATTGGTCCAACACTTGTCGGACATGTCACGGACGTGGAGTTTTAAAAAATTAAAAATCTATGAAAAGTAAGAAAGCAGAAGAATACATAAACAAGGAAAAGCATGAGGATTATCCGGGTGGATATTTATGCTATCAATTATCCGATGAAAAAGCTAAAAAGGCTGTGGAAATCGCCGAGGAAGAAATGAGGGAGAAGGCTACCGATTCATTTTGCAAAACAGTATGCGGAGGAAGAGAAAAATTTGGCAGTTGCGAATCCTGTACATTGATAAAAACATTTGAAAACGAATATGATAACTAATATTTGTCGGATATTAAAAAATTGAAAGTATGAAAAAATTACTGACTCAACTTCTTGAAAAATGGGCCTGTAAACATGAATGGGTAACATACCAGAAATGCGATATTTACAATGAATTTAGCGGGGAAATCCCTTCACGTTTAGAATTTATACTTATATGCAAGAAATGTGGGAAAATAAAGAAAATAAGATTATAGCGAGGTTATACCTCGCTATTCTTCCAAAAATTTTGACAAACTTTCCATGTCATCAAATTCTTTTATTTCAGAATCATCTTTTATACGTACTCTTCTATTTTCCCTGCCTTTTTTTACAGCTTCTATCATCGTCTTGACTATTTCAGACATATTGGCCATATCTATTGTTATATTTTTACAATGCTCTACTATTGAGCATAATTCATCCGTAAAAGATCTTGATACAAAAGATACACCGGAAAAATCAAGGATAACCTTGTCTGATATACCATCTATCGCGCTCCTTATTATTTCCGCATTAGAACGGGAACGCACATCGCTGCTGATCAATGCTGATATTTTTATTATCTACTTCTTCATGATTCCCATTTTTTAATTATTGTATATATTTTTCGTATTTAAAGTCCGCTGGAACATCTATCGGTATTCTCATTAGAATAATTGTTCCGTTCCAGCTTATTGAATCCGGCAATTTAATAAAATAACTCTTATGGTCGGAGTGTCTATGAAAACCGCCTCCTGACAACATAAAGAAGGCTCCACCCAATCCATCTACAAGCATATTCTTAGAGGATGATATTCCATAACCTCGATTCTCTGTTTCAGGCAAATCTTTGGTTGAATAACCTTCATTTGCCATTTTAAGGGCTATAGCGTCATCATCCCCGATTATATCTAAATATTTGCACGTATTTATATAACTACCCAGCACTGTTATCCCTGAATCTGCTATACATATATCAATACATCTCTCCTGGTGTATATACTGTGAATATATGTACCCAAATTTACTTTTGGAATGCTGGCTTATATTGCATATTAGTTCCCCCAAAAAGTAAGACAAAGGCGTTGTTATTCTTTTATCCGCCCCAATCTGTGTTTCAATAATATTTTGTATTGTGGTTTGCAATCCGTCGATATTACTGCCGCATAAATCAAACTTACATATTGGTATATAGGTTTTTTGTATGTAATCATTTAAGATTTCTTCAATATCCACATCTTTATCAATGCATAATAAATCATCAAAATAAATTAAGTTGAAATAAGCCCTAAGGTATGGCGGTATATTTCTACATATTATTTTCTTTTCACAATTACTTCTGTATAAAGCAAGAGGGAATAAGAAAAATGGATGGAAAAAAGAGCAATCTTTAAAATCCCAAATAATATCATTGCTATTAATAGCTTCTACCTGATGTATCACCCGAAATAAGTAATTGAAAGCACTTCCGATTCTTTCATCTCTGGTCACATTCGGTATGTTAATGATATTACTCATTTATAGACATTTAATATAAATCTCAACTATACAAAGGTCGTAAAACTATCTAATAAAAACAATTACCGCCATAGTTTTTTAATAAAAATTAATCACAAAAAGAGGGGACACAACTCCCCTCTCACACCTTCCGATATGTTCACGACTAAATATTTACGCGGCCTTACAGGCATCTTAAAGCAAACAGGGCTATTTCGCTGATATAGCTGCTTGCTGCGTTGTCGGCAATGTTCATTAATATATCAAATTTATCGGGTAGCATTTATATTCATGTAATCCCATACTTTACCGTCACTTTTCCAGTCTTCATCTTGAAAGTAGAAAACAATAGCATCTTCAATTACCATTTGTTCACATTTTTCAGAAGACCATTTCCGGAATAAATTTACTTTATCATGCCAGTCTCCATTTATAGCTACATAAACATCAAACACGGTTGTTCCAGAAGGTAGTTTTGATTTATTTTTCGAATATACTTCCTCAGCCTCGGCAATGCTCCAGTGTTGGCCTCTATATTCTTTCCCATCGTCATCTTTGTGATACATTTGTTCCACCTGCCATTTTGCGAATTTTTCATCAAAATGAGGACCGCAAAATATTTCGTGTTGGTTGCGCATAAAATCCCAAAACATATCCGGATTCTTTTCTTTCATTTCTTCCAGAATATCATCTAGGCATTCTATGGATTCCCACATTTTCGTTTCGCTGAATAATCCTTTCTCTTTGTAATGTTTCAGCATTTTATGATAATTTCCCATAATTTATTGTATAAATAGGTTTTTAAGTTCAGTTAAATCTGATTCCGTAATTTTAATGGCCCCGGTATTCCCAAAAAAGAATGAGGTAAACATGCTGTCTGGAATTTTTATTTTAATAACACCTTTTCCAATTATCCCACTTAGTGGTCCAATGTTGAAATTCATTTCATCCATATCTTTAAACATGGACATCGCGTCATCAAATACTTTGGCTGTATCGTAATTCCCTTTTTCATCACTGATGAAAAGCATTATATTATCTACTGATTTCGTAATCTTATTATCATATCTGGCAAGTCCGTTGGTAAGTCCCCTTTTCATATAAACTGAAAGAGGTTTCAGCTTGGGCTTATCAGATACAAAAGAATCAATCAGATTCTTTCCCCAGACATCTATTGAATCAACGATTTTACTTTTTAACTCCAGTGCCTTTTCCTGCAGGTTTATCGACTGACTTATTGTTGCCGGTTGTTCCATTTTCATTAGATTTTAATTTTAATTCTCTTACGTCCTGTTCAAGTTTCTCAATCCTGCTAAGTAGTATTCTTTCTTCACGTGTCATTTTTTCTTTCCTCCTTTCTTTTTCATTTCAAGGAATTCAGCATACGTCATGTCGGAATATTTCTCCGTATATTCATTAAAAAGTTCTATATTTTTGGCTGACTCATCAGTAATGGCTTTTTTCAGTTTCTTTATAAGAGACAGGTGGTTTTGCAAAGCTTCCTTCCCGTCCTTTGTGTTTTCAACAACAGGACGCATCATTTTCATATACTCCCGGTTCAGAATATTCATAACTATCTGATTACTCTCTGCAAAATCTCTGGTTTCGGAAATTTTCTGGAACTCTGTATCTGTAAGTCCGGATATCACATTTTCTATTTCATCCCATACCGGACATTTGGATTGTGACTGAGACGGCCCGGAAAGGATCTGCATTTTCTGTTGTTGTATGCGCTCCTGGGCTTCCTGTAATCTCTGTATATAGGCATCCATTTCATCGGTGGAAGGAGTCTGAAACTGTCCCCCTCTTAATAACGGATCATTGTTTAAAAAGATGTTTTGCATAATATTTTATATTGGTGGTTGGATAAAGGAGGCGAAGCACGTCATTAAGACGCACCCGCCACCAATTTGCTTTTAAGCTGCAGGAGTTGAAGCCTGCTGGGCCGGACAATTACATCCATAAGGATTTGCACCCTCAAGTACTGTTACTGTCGGTGTAGATGGCAAGCCTACAACACCATAGATCGCACGACAAGTTTTCCGGTCTGTGTAGTTTACAGATGCGGTGAAAGCGCGGTCAATTTCACACTGAATCAGACGGTCCTGATACGGACGGGTTGCAGCCAATACAGCAATCTGTTTGTCGAGTTCATTGAATTTATTTGCATAACGTTCATTCAGAACATCGTACAGGTCGCGTTGGCTCTTATACAGACCAAAGTCCGCATCAACCTGAGATTTCCATAATTGGAATTTTTCAGCCACATCAGTTTCCCGATGAGCATACATTTCGTTCTGGGTATTTATTTTCAGTCCCCAGATAGTGTTTGTAAGGGCAAGTGCTTCCTGGCAACTCTTTTCCCAAGCCTGAAAAGCTGTAGGGGCACCATTACGAGAACCGATAGTGTCAGTGATAGCATTAATGTTTACATTTTCAGGAGAGCCAACACTACCACCAAGCCCCCCACGTCTACCCCAGAGAGCAGCTGCGCCGAAAGCGGTACCGATAATACCAAGTGCCAGACCTGCATTTGCAACACCTTTTTTTGCATAATCCCGATCGTCGTCCTCATGAACGATCTCTTTTTCTTTTACAACTTTCATTTCAGTTTCCATAGAACTATGTTTTTTTGACATCCCCGGCACCATTGCCGGATATCCCAAAATTCGACATAAATAGCTGCTTTATAAAAAGTTACATTCCTATACAATAGAAGTTTAAGGACTTAAAACAGAATAAATTTCCAATAAAAAAGAAAGTTTTATTTAGATGTTGTGAATATCAAAAAATATTTCATACATTTGTCTTGCTTAATCTTCTAATGACTGGCGGAGTAAGAGTACCCGCTGTATGGCGGTTTTTTTATGCCTTATTGATTTGTATTTTCCATACTTTGTATTTTGTTGTTTGGAAAGGAAAATATTTGTCTAACGGCGTATACCCCCGTAAATCTGTTGTAATGGCAGATTTTAGCCAGTCATGAGGTGATTAAGCAGCGGGAAAGGTACGCCGTTTTTCTGTACCTAAGTGCTTAATAAATATATCATGACAAACACAAATCAAACCACCAACCATGGGGAAGGCACAGACAATGTGCGTCACACTCACGAAACGGGCGAAATCTTATCACTAAAGCAGCAGCTTGAAACCTACAAAAGGCTGTTTGAAATCGAAAAGAATTGTAAGAATCAGGCTTATTTCTTCATTCTTTCATGCGGACATTTTGAGGAATACCGCGGATATTGCAAAACGCATCCTACAAATGTAGATTATCATTCTGCGTGTGTGGATGTTTTCAGACTTCAACATTTAAAAAGAGAAAACCATGAATGAGTTGATTAAGATTGTGGAGAATGACGGTAAGAAAGCCGTTTCTGCACGGGAGCTTTACGAAAAATTAGGGTTTGCGCCTCAGCATTGGGCTAATTGGTATAAAAAGAATATTACTAATAATTCTTTTGCTGTTGAAAATGAAGATTATGCACAACTCCCACCAAGTGGGAGAACAATTGATTTTGCCCTCTCTATCGACTTTGCTAAACGCCTTTCCATGATGGCACGTACCGAAACCGGTGAACAAATACGTAATTATTTTATCGAAATAGAAAAACGTGCAACCAAACCATTAAGTCAGCTTGACATTTTAGCTCAGTCAATCCAAATCCTGCAAGCACAGGAAAAACGTATTTCAGAGATAGATGACCGAGTTAAAGTTATCGAGGCAAAACAGACTACACACCAAAACTGGTTTACCATTGCCGGATATGGAACACTTCTTAAAATACAGGTCGGAATAAAACTGGCAGCAAGTTTGGGAAGGAAGGCATGTAATCTTTGCAGACAACTTGGCATTGAACCGGAGGAAATACCAGATCCGCGATTCGGGAAAGTCAAAACCTATCCCGAAAATGTTTTAAAGCAGGTATTTGATATGCCAATTAACTAAAATAAGGGCATCGGAGTAACTGCAAGCTCTCACATTAGGCAGTCATTCCTTTGCCCTTTCCTTTTAACTGCATTGACTTGTGATTTGGCCGTCCCAGTCTTTGCAAAAAACATTCAAAGATATGAAAACAATACAATTAACAAAACAAAGTAGCGAAAATGAAGTTAAAGATTATTTCAAGGCTGTTCTAAAGTTAGCAAAATCAAAAGAAGAATTTCCGGTAAACTTGGAAGATGTTTGGCCATTGGTTTACACAAAGAAATCCGACGCAGTTGAGGCATTAAGAAGAGATTTTATTGAGAAGGAAGATTTCGTATCGCTCCGGCAAAATCCGCAACCTGATTCTCAATGGATTAACCCAAATCCTAAAATAGACTATTTTATTTCAGTATCATGTCTTGAATATATATTCACTCTTCTTTTTCGCGGTGATTTAGTATGTCAGCAATTGTCTTGTGACACAGCCCGGTCTGTTCCTTTATTTTATCATATATGAAAGAACGTGGAAGCAAATGGAAAAAATCTGAATATTTTTCTGAGTTTTTTAATTCTTCATATATGCTGATAACTTGTTTGTTACGCACCATCGTACTCGGTCTTTGTAATTTTTTCATAAATTTTTCTCAAAAAGTGCAACCAATAAAAATCCTGTCCGTAAAACTCCCCGAAAGAAGTCTTACAGACAGGATGTAGTGGTGGTACGCTATATTTTTGAAGTGGGGCTTCTTTTTATATTTTGCCCCGGATAAACCGGATAATCTTTAATACTGACGGTATACTGAATGCTGCCAGTAAAATGATAAGCCACCACATAATGCTTGGTACTTTGTTTTTTACAACTTCAACCGGATAGGGGACCGCGATGCTATCTGTTTTGCTTATATTTACCGTATCATGCATAAGCCTATCACGATACACAATATGATATTTGTCCCTGAAAACTGTATCGCCTTTAACAAGAACAAATACACTGTCGCGTACATAGATACTATCCCGCTTTATCTTGTCAATGTATTCTTTCTCTGTCTTTACTGTCTCTACCGGCACGTACTGAATACTCCGGCAGGAGAATATAGAAAGGGCTATCAGTATAATTATTATCCTCATTTTTCTGTTTTTTCTTCTATGTCAATAATATCAGACTTCCGCCTGAAAAATTTAAAAATATCGACCTTTACATGCCGACCGTGAGCTTCAAAGTAATTCCCATAACAAGAATTTATTTCAAAACCATATATAACCAATAAAACAATCGAAGGAAGTAACGGAATATCAAAAGGTATCCCAAATGCTTTTCCAATAGCCCCGGCAAGAAGAATCCAACATAAGTAATCTACCATCTTATTAATAGTCCTTCTCCCTGCCCGTGAAAACCGGATCTTTTCACCTCTTTTCCTAGCTGCTGCTATCCCAAACCTTAGGTCTACAATAATTAATATCAGTGCAAGCAGCATAAACCATTTTAAAGGCTCAATAAAATCCATAAAACCACTCATGAATACTGATACCATTGCCGAAATTGTGTTTCTTTCACTCATAATTTTAATTTAAATGTGGTACTTCTATCCCCTCCCGAAACATTGTTATAAACAATATCTTTTATAGTTCTCAACAAACTCCTTAACGGTCCCTCTGCCTAATGGCGTATTGTAATATTGTTTCCAGTATTCACCCATAGCCCAAACATCCTTATTCGAAGGTAATGCCTCCTTTACACGCAAATAATGTACACGGGCCATACAGATCATCAGCTTTTTGTTATCTACAAGCATCTCAGGTTCCAAAGTGACAACACCGGATGCTTTCATTACTTTCCCCATTAGTTCCGGTTTATGCCGGAGAAAATTAACCACAATATCATTGAAGGTTGCCGGCTCCATCTGCCCATATCCTAAAGCCGGACCACCGCCAATTTGCCGGGTGTACTTAAAATTGCTTTCCTGAGCAAACGTCCCCATGATAAGATCTCTTGCATTGTCAGAGTACAAGCCTGTTTCTTTCAGTGTTTCGGTTATTAACCGTCTCCATTCCTCTTTGTTCATGTTATTTTATATTTCTAAATTATTCTTTTGTATTCTCAAAAAAACTTTGTAAACTTGCAATATAAGATTGGCTTGGGGTTGCTTGGGAAATATTTATAGAGGTCGCGAGGGCGGCCTCTTTTTTTATTTGTCTTTGATTGCAGAGATAATAGCGTTTTTAATAAAAACATGCCAGGTTGTATCCATGATTGAAGCTTTGAATAATTCTGTCTCATTTTCATTCATATCCACCGGCTCCCCGTTGAATATTTTTTTTGCAATCTCATGCATTTCAATCGTATTTGTGCATACATAAACAGCATTCCCGATAAGTTGATGAATGCCTTTATTTTGATTCTCTTCCAGCAATTGAATATAATTATTACCCAATAAATCAATTGCAAATACATTTTTTGCGTCGAATCTATATTTCATTTTGTTAGTAGTTAGTGAATGTTTCAGTAATCTTTCTATAAAATTCCGTAATTAGCGGAACAATTTCCTGAATAATACCCAAGTCAACATTTGATCCGTTAATCGAATTGAAATCCTCGGACTTAGGATTGTATTTAAGGGTTGCATTCATGAATTTCTTCCCGTCGTCCAAGTATCCGTTTGCTACTACGGAGATAACTTCCGGTGCTTGCTCTTTTTGATACTCTGCACTCAGCGATACATTTATATTCTGTATCGAGGCTGTCGCTTTTGCTGAAATAAAATAGTTAATTTCCATGTTTTTTATAATTTATCTGTAATACAATTGTTTGGTTTTTCTATCTATGCATAAATAATAATTTGAAGAAGGGGCCTCAGTTAAATTTTTAAAATATACAGCACCGTTAAATGTAGATTTTCCATTTACCTCAACATCTCCGTTAAATATCGATACTCCCTCGTCAACTATTAAAGCCGCAGTTGGAGCCATCTTTTTATTATCATCAACATAGTCTATGGCTCTTAATTTTAATGCTGTTATTTTTGATAAAGTTGCATAACTGGAAGTATTTTTGGCTATTATCTCTAATCCGATTATTTCTGCGTTAGTTCCTGTTGCTGTTATTATTCCGGCTTGTAACATACCTGTTGAAGGGGCAAGTACGCCGGATCCTGATGCATATACAGAAAAACCATTTTTAGCATAACAAGAGCCTATTTTTGAACTCGCATTGAAATCAGATGATCTCAATCCATTATTGCTTAATTTCAGTCCGGCAATTTCTCCTTCTGTCGCTGTAATTTTTCCTGTAAACTCTCCGTTAACTGCAATAAGTTTTCCATCTGTTGTAATCTGAACATTCCCGTTTGCACTAATAGCTCCATTAAGATTAATCCTACTTGCATCAATTGTAACGCCTCCTCCGCCAACATTAATAGATTCAATAACTTCTTGCCCTAATGCATTTTTATTTGAAGAAAAAATTGTAACGAAATTACTTTGTGTTACAACACCAGATATTTCTTGGGTACCATTTATAATTTTAGATACTGTAGAAGAAATTTGGTTGTAACTAACTTGTAAATTGCTAATATCTTTGTTTACAATTTGCTGATCATTATTATAATCCGTTTTGGTTACCCTTAGATCAATACTATCCTTTAATTGTGTTATCTGAGAATCAAATTCCGTCTTCATTACATTCGTAAGAACAGGCCTGATTACCGAAGCAGCAGGAGCAACAGATGACCCATCTAGAGCCGTATAACGACTATCGTGTACTACTGCTACACAATTGTTCCCGATTTTAAATAGGTACCTACCACCTCCACGAAGATAAATAAGTTCTTCGCTGCTACTGGCTAGTTGCCCAATACTGCCGGCAGGGAGTATATATTGCACTGGGGTAGTATCGGGTATTTCCTTGGTAAATCTATATTCGAAAACCTCAATTATTCTATTAATAACATTTGCCCCCCATCCACTCGCGTTACTACGCCATACACAGTGCATTGAAAAACCATATTCATGTGTTGACCATTTTGGTTTTGCATCACCCAATCTCGTAATAACTTCTATCCTTGTTTCTGGGTTTGACAATTGAATAGTTACCGGATAATATGTGTCCTGATCCCACTTTTCTGCTGTAAGATCAATCCATGTTTCACGATATGTTTGAATAGTTGTGTATTCTTTTGCTTCATCAATTGCCTCTTGTTTAGCCTCTTCCACTCTCTCAGAAACTTCGTTAACCCTTAAACTTATTTCTCCGTTTTCGGCTTTAATTTCGGTCAGGGTTTTCGTTATCGTTTTTATTTCTGCTTGCTGCTCTGAGAAAGAAGGAGCCCAAACAGGGGCGGGAAGAAAGCCTTCGACTAGCATCACTTCGGTGAATTTTACAGAGTTACCAGAAGTTGAACCATAAACACCAGCATAACACAATAAAGAGGCATCCTGTTCTTCGAAATCATTTTTAGTTATCAGAATTCCGCCATTTTTATCAAAATTTTTGATACTTAAAGATAAAGGTTCCAACGAAGCTTCGTTGTAAAGCCGGAAAGAATATGTCGTCGGATTCCCATTTAAATTTTCTATATTTTTAGCCTGTACATAATATATCGTGTTGGGTTTTATCCGTGCAGGTAATGCTTTATAAGCTGAATTATCTCCTGTTGCTGCCGTGACAGTAAACTCCTTCGTACCATCTGCCAGATTCACATTATTTGCTCCGGTCTGATCTTCTTCTGCTACTGGAAAGCCTTGCAGGGGTTTATTGCCTTCGATTAGGGAGATATTGTAGATCAATACGTTTTCATTCGTAATGGAATTATTTAAAGATATCCTGTCAACCGTTTTGCTAGAATCTGTTATGTAATCAGTACGTGTTTTTGTAGTATCGGAACCACTTAAATTTACATTCTCGTAACTTCCATCTGTATAACAAATACGGAAACTGATAACAGGAAAAATAATTTTTCTCCCCGATTTATATTCGAAAGATAGGACATTCTGTGTATTTTGTTTGAATTGGATTGCGCTGTTAAAAATGTCTTTTTGCTCAGTTCCTTCTGCTATCGAATTGTATAATAATTTTTGATTTACAGCTAAATAAATGCCATCTTCATCCTGCCCCCAGACCGCAATATTCTTGTTCTTCTCATTCCACTTCAACATCATTTTTTTGGATATAAGGTTCTGGGAACCGATCTGTAACGCATCCAATCTCGTCTGCGCCTCGTTTATTGCGTTCTGCTCCGCCTCTGTTACAATACCGTCTGCGTAAGCATTAGCCCTTGTTTCTGCCAAGTCTGCCTTAGCCTGCGCTATATCTGTGGCTATCTGCTTCTGATCGTTTATGGAGGGAGTCCACAATAGCGAAGTTTTATTGCCTAATACTAGTTTTACCCACTCTATTTCAGATTCAACGGATACACTATTAGGCATTGGATATATCCGAATAAATGTATTATCAATAGCAGGCGTTAACGTCCATTTAAAAGTTTTCAAAGCAATATAATCTGTATCGGGACCACCAGGATAAAAACTAGCCAATACAACATTCCCTCCAGAATTGTAAACAGCCCAGTTTGTTTTATTCGCCCCTAATTTGCCTTTAATAACAATTGTACATTCTTCTCCTCGTTTGGGTTTATAGTCTCCTAAGTAAATGGTCGCTATTGGATAACCAGTATTCTTCCATCCCTTGTTACTATTGTCAAGAAGGTTGGTTTCTCCTACTTGGAGGTTGTCCAGATTACTCTGCACGTCTCCGATGGACTCTTCCACCGTTTTGCCGGACATCAGTCTGAACACCCCTTTCATGTAAACGTTCTGACAATACAATCCGAATCCTGTCAACTGCCCGAAATCTTCATCCACTATGCCATTCAAATTACCCGTCCGCATCGGTTCTTTCCCTTCAAAAGAATAGGAGTTTATCCCAGCATAGAAAGCAATGTAAGGCGAATTGTTGTCATACGCCGAAATCATTATCGCGGATTGGCGGTTTATGTCTGTCCGGTTTCCTAATAATACTATTTCTTCATCAGCCTCCGGAATGCCGCTATTCGCCTCACAATCCGTTTTTGACAAGACAAAGTAATCCGCGCCTACCTCCGTGACAAGACGCCAATACCTTTTCATTTTCTGCCCGTCAAAAACTTGGTGAAAAGCTTGGTCGCCCACTACGAAAGGATTCATTATCGTCCCACTGTCAGTATTGAAAAAGCACTTGTACCCATTCTCTGTCTCCTCTACGCTTACCGTCTTTATAGCTGCCGGAGAGACACAGAACTTCCCGCCGATTGCCTTTACCTGCTGTATCAGAAACTCAAACACACTGAACTGCCCCCTTACCGTCAGATTCTGAAACTCAGCATTCCCGTCTTTTATTCTGTGTCCGCTACCAAGCGCTCCGGAGGTGAAATTCTTGGATGAGAAATTGTCGGATTGGACTAATTCAGCCGCTTTTACAGAATTAAATTCAACGTCCGCGTCTTTATGTAATTTTTGATTGAACCACTTCGGATACCACGCATTGATAAGGTTATAGAAGAGCCTTTTTATATCATCTATATTGATAAGCTGCTTTAAGGTGAATTGTATCTGCTCTATTGTATTATTTACCTTAGTGTCGTAGGTATAAAGCATCTGGTCGCCCAATTCAACCCTTATATCATCGCTTGTTTCAGTAGTACCGATAATTCTTGTCGTGATATTCCGGCCGCCTATTTTTACGGTAATTCCATCACCGATATTCAGTAATATTCCTTTCTTCTTGATATAGTGTTTTTGAACTGATAGAGACGGGGCGTATTGCGGTTCACACTTTTTGTTCAGCTCATTTTGTGTTGCCTCCCTCAATTCCTGTGTTGCTTCATCTATGTAAGATTGCGGCATATTGATGTTAAGGAGGACAAACACGTCTCCGACACGTGGCTGTCTGTTTGCATTCGGAAGATAATACCCGTCTTCTTCCTCTTTTACGATAATTGAAAGCGTCTTGTCGGTATTGTTCCAGCTGTTTTTCACTATCTCAAAGTCCAACCCGGTTAAATCTCCTGTCTGAAATTTTACAACCGGAACCTCGTTGTCTGCATAATAATCAGATAAGTTGAAAGGAATATCGAGTTTTATCTTCCAGCTTCCGGCTTCTTCAATATTATCCGGTATCGTTACACCTAACACCGTCTTGTTAATCAGGCGTGGATAGATGTTTTCATTAATATATACACCCGTAATTTTGCCGTATTTGTTTACATTCTTTTCAAGAACTTCGTTGCCCAGATTCAACCGCTTGGGGCTATCCGGAGAAACATAGTCGGCAGGCAGATTTAATGTACCTCCTTTACCTATCATTCGTGTGGTAATGGAAGCGTTTGCGACCTTTGCGAGTTTTACTGAATAGCTACCTTTGTTCCTCCCATATTCAAATACATGGTCAGTCTCTTCCCCGATTCTGCTCTTTACGGTTATGATAGTGCCCGTAATATCCCACTCCATTTTGGCATTCTCGCATACCGTTTGAAGCGCGGCCATACAATTACTATTATCAAAACTCAAATCAAGGATACTTCCGTTCTGAATGGTTCCAAGGGTAAATTCCGGATAGTCCTCGTTCAAGGAATCAATCAGCAATGTCATGAAGTCGCTGACCTCTCCATGGTAGGCAAATGTTGTCGCTCCTTCGTCCGTTATGATGGAATTGTTCAGCTTATATCCTTGAAAATAGAACGTAAGCGGATAGGTAAACACTCCGTTACTTTCCTCTATATCAATAGGCTCGAAAATCTCGTACTTTTCATTCCCGACTAAAACATAGTCGCCTATCTTTAAGTCAAGATCATTCTTTGACGAAATAGTGAACGAAACATATTTATTTCCGCTTAATGACTTCGAGATGGTATCATCAACGACAAATTCGTAAATAACGGTATTATCTCTATATATGCTATATCCTTTCATTCGATATTACGATTAATTTGCAACTGAAATCAGCGTATACTTTCCCGATAGAAAAAACGTTTTGTACAGAAAATCCATTCGTGCAAAAACATTTAATCTCTCTTTCTCTGTAATTGATAGTTCTTATTCCGGCTTTCCCAAATAGGGCATATAATGATTTGATTCTCTCCTTGAATTGCTCTGTATTTTCAGCTATTATCATACCGGAAACGGTTATCTCCGTCTTCTCTTGCCCTCCTTTTGAATAAAGTGAATAAGACGGATTTTGGGTTGTGCTCAACGATTTTGGCGCACCGATTCCCTGATAGTTTGATATTTCTTTCAGATATAATCCGAAAGAAGTCCATTTGTATCCGTCAATCTCCCCGTTTTCGGTGGGAGAGGGGAGTGTCCCAGATAAATTAACAAGAGGTTCTATGAATTTAATCGTTATTTTGCAAGCCGATTTTGTAAAGGTTTCGATGGTCGTACTTTTGCATTTTACACTCCAGCTTCCCCATTTGCATGACAACGTAAATAACTCCGGCAACTCGTTCATGAAATCATTTATTAAAGGAAGAGAAGAGTCAGAATCAGACACGATATTTCCTGTTATTGAAATATCCCGGCTGTCAAAATCCATATCTTCACTCTCCACATAAGGCTCCACGCTGTTGTCTGTAACCCAATCGTAGTAAGTAGTCCCTTTTCTTTTCGGAAGATTGAAGCATCCAGAAATGGCAATATTGCCATTTGATTTTGTTGGAATTATCCCGAATTGGGAAATAGGAGTATTATTAATATAATATTCTGCCATGCCGTCCGGTGTTGGGTGGTATGTGTCATCACATACTGATGCAAATATAATTATTATTTAGAATTATTCAAAATAAAAATCCGTCATCTTGCGTATCTTTTACTTGATTCACTTTCAATTGTTCGTAGTCTTCCGTCCATGTTTTTCAATGTGTTGTGCATATCAGACAAGACGGAAGTATTATTCGCCGTTTCTCCGGTATTCCTCGCTATCGTATTCAGTATGGAGTTACATGTGGCCATTGTAGACTTGTATGTTTCATGAAATATCGTTGTCTGCTGGCTGATAGCCTTTAATGTATCGTAGGAACCTCTCCATATTCCCATTGATTCATTTGCAGTTTTCTCCGTAATTGTTTCGGATATGGTGCCGGTTTGGCGTTTTAATTCTTCCGGAGAACTTTCCCAATTAAAAGTTTTAGCCAAATTATCCCGGTCTTTAATCATATCTTGGATTATATCTTGATAATCATCCCTCAATTTTTCTGCCTCTTTTGCAGTAATCTTATTTTCGCTTTCTGCTGCTTCTGTCCAACTTTTATACAGATTTTCTATTCTTCCCTTGTACTGACTTGCGATTAGACCGGCTATAATCGATTTTCGCAAATATCCTTCAAAGTCATCACACATATCTTCAAAGGAAGCATCCATATCCGAAAGTGAATCAATAAATCCATTATAAAAACTATCGAAGGATATGCCAGTTAGTGCTTCTTGCAATGTATTCGCAAGTTCCTTGGCTTCATCGTTGCAGTCAATGATTGCATCTAAATTTTCAGTTATTTCAGAAGGTATTTTACTCCACGCTTCGGGGAAATCTCTTCGTATAATCTCTAACTGTTCCCCGGATAATTCATACATTTGTTGTACACTGGAAATATTTTGTCCTATAGACCTTGAAATATCATTCCATGATTTCTTAAGCCTTTCGTTGGTCCGGTAAGCATAACTATGTGAGCCTGCACTTGATCCTGCTTTACCTCCTACTTCCGCTAATCTTCTATAATTTTCTATTTGCTTTTCTAGCGCTTCGTTAGCTTCTTTCGCTGCCTCTACCGATGCAAATCCACCTCCAAATACAATTTTTTCCTTTGATTTATCAATGATTTTTTTGTATAGATCATTTATAGCCTCTAGTTGTTCTCTTAGCGCCTTATATTGTGCTACTCCATTATCTGATCCTAAGCCGAATATACTACCAATTGTTTTTGTAACGCCTGCCAATACATGAATTACACCCGTTACAGCACTCATTGGCTTTGTCAAATCTATCTCTGCCAATCCGTCCATGACCTGCCCTAATCCACTTAATGTTCTGGATATAGATTCGGGAACTTTAATACCAAGATTGGTAAGCATATCAACTAGATCATTCCCAGCAGAAATTACTTGCTGACCCTGTTGTCCTATTGCATTAACGGATTGTGTCATTTTATTAATGGATTCAGCTCTTTTCTTCTCAGCAGCGGAAAGATTTTTTACAGCTCTTTCTTTTGCCTCTGGATTGTCAGCTTTATCCATCTCTTTTTTTGCCTTTGTAACCTCCTCTACTGCTTTTCTGTAATCTCTATATCCGCTTACTAATTCTTCAAGGGGCTCTCTGTTTGTAATAGTTGCGTCAAGGTTTTCAAAGGCATCAACAACAGTTTTAAAATCTTCTTTACTAATAGAATCATCTACCGTAGAAAGGTATTCCTTTATTTTGTCCCGGAGTTTTTTTAAAGCATCAGTAGATAATTTGTCAAGATTACCGAATACGGATGACCAGTCGATTTCTTTTTGAAATTGTTCAAGGTCAAGTCCGGATAATTCGGTTTTCTTTTTTTCTTTTGCTACCCGGATGGATTCTTCAAGCCTGTTTCTTTCGCTTTCTTCTGTTGTTTTTGCAAGTTCTTCTTGTAGCTTTTCAATATCTTTATTATATTTTCTTTCTATATCAAGGTGTTGTTGCTGGTATGACTGATATTGTTTTAAAAGTTCGTTTAATTCATCGGTCTGTTTTTTGTACACATCAGATTCGTCTTGTTCTCTTTTTTGTTTTACAGTAGAATAAGACGTAGAAATTTGCACTGTTTGCTCAATCGTGAGTGTTCCGCCTTGTTTTGCCGCCCAATCGTCAGCAAGTTTTTTAATTTCAGCAATCTTTTCCTGATAGTCTAACCGGATTTGTGCAAGTTCTTTTTCTGTACCTTCCTGCATAAGGTCGATTTGGGCTTGCTGGTTTTGCTTACGGAGAAAGAGAAGTTCTTCATCAATTTGCTTGATTGTTTTGATTCTTTCTTCCTCTGCTTTTTGGGTAGCTTTAGAAGCTCCGGTTATAGTTTCTTTTTCTTTTGTAAGCTGGTCTATCTGTCTTTGATAGTCATTGAATTGTTTATTTGTTGTTGATGTTTCCTGAGCTTCCTTGAGGGTTTTTATTTGTTCTTCATACCATTTTACGGTTTTTTCTACAGATTTTGCATGTGCTTCCGCTTCTTCTTTTGCCCGGCGTTCGGCGTCTTCCTGGGCTTTTATATCAGAATTTACTTTATTCAATATAGAATGCTGTCCGGCCAACTTGTCTTGTAATTCTTGAAGTTGCTTATTGGCTCTGATTAATCTTTCACCACGCCCCTGTACGGCATTTTTATTTAGAAAGTCAATTTGCTGTTTAATTGAATTAATACTTTTTTCTGTTTCTTTTATACTTTCTTCAGCTTGTGCTTTTGATCGTTCTCTGGTCGCTTTTGCAAGTTGATTATTTAATTCTGTCAGATTTATCACCTTTAAAGCCTCCAAATTCATGTTATCAAAATAACCTGGATACATTTTTCTTAAACTATCTAATGCAAGTTGTCGCGCAGCAATGGATTGGTTCTCGTCCCTTGTAATAGTTATAAATGTAGCTGTATCATCTGCATTTTTTTTACTTTCTTCATTGAATTTCTTTAGAGCATCAGTTGCAGCATCTGTTTTCTTTGTGAACTGATATAAGGCTGTACCAACACCAATTAGGACTGTAGCCAATAAAACGTAAGGATTTGCCTTTGTAGCAAGATTGAAAGCAATCTGGGCATCTTTTGCCGTCCGGATCGCTTTAGCAAGGGAAATCCATGCAGAGATATTTTGAATCGTAACGGATACACGTTGCGCAGCAGCTACGGCTATCAATGAGGCTTTGTATGTTCCGTAGGTAGCAACAAGTACCTTTAATATACTTAATACTTTTTCGTAATTTTCAACAAGATATGAAGCTCCAGAAATTGCATCGGAAATAATACCTTCATTCGCCTGTCCGATTTCGTTAAACATCATATCTATCGCATCACCAAGATTTGATATTTGACCTATGATTGTTTTTGATTGACCCTCCATCAAGGCATAGAATTTACCCCCCTCGTTTGTCATTCCCTCAAATACTTTTTTAATGTCATCAAACCCAATTTTTCCGGCCGTCACCATGTCATTTATTTCGCTTGTAGTCTTTCCATACATCTTGGAAAGCTCTTGAAGGACAGGTATACCAGACGACTGGAATTGTAACATATCTCTTGCATACAATCGACCTTGTACAGCCGTTGTTCCATATAGGTATGTTAAACGTTCAAGCGGCAATCCAAGACCGGCAGCTACATTTCCTAATCTTATAAGAGTATCGTTTATTTCATCAGCAGCAAATCCGTATGCAAGCAACTGCCTTGCACCGTCTGCTACTCCTTTTAAATCAAAAGGTGTTGTAGCGGCTGTTTCGACTAATTGATTCATAAGGTTTAGGGCGGGTTCTTCTGCTCCTAAAAGAGTTTTAAATGCAACTTCCAATTGCTGAAACTCGCCACGCGTCATAGCTATTCTTTTTACTATGTCCATTCCAAGATATGCCGTAGCAGCTTGTTTCATTCGCATCCATGCCGTGCTGATAACATTTCCGGATTCATCGGTTATCACACCCATCTTTGTTACTTCTTTCCGGTATTCTTCCGCCTTGCGCCTCATGTCGTTCAAATCAACATTGACACGTATATTCATTTGTCCGTCTGCCATAATTTAAAATATTTGACTTGCGTGTACTTGTTTCGGTTTGTCTTTATCGGTGGAGTAGGAGGGTTGGCACTTTAATAACATTTGGATATTTAGCCAGCTTATTTCATGCAACACTTCATGATAGCTTAACCCTAGGCCTTTCATGGCGCCGAATATTATTGCCCAAGGACTGTCGTTTTTGTCTTCTTCGTCAGATTCAAACCTTGAAGGAAAATTATATTGGTCAAAAAAAAAGGAGAGTTCAGGCGTTCTACATACAACTCCTGCAATTCGGTCATTGCCTTTTCATCGAGATTGTTACGGATAAACTTCTTGTTCTCTATCCTGTCCTCTTCATTTCTATATAATACGATAAGGGCGATGTTCAATTGCACTTCGAGATCGTCAAGGTGGTCTAACATTACCGTCAGCACGTCCTTCCCTTGGTCTTCCTCCGAAATGCCTTTTAGCTCTGCTATCTCCGCTGATATATCAATAATCTGACCGAGTGTGAGCGGTTTTACTTTCAGTTCCTCGCCTCCAATATGTATTACCGTGTCCTTTTCATTTATTTCTTTTGCTACTTGTTGCTCTAATGTTTCCATGTCTATAAAATTAGAGGGGGATTTATTTCCCCCTCATTAGTAATTAGGCGGAAACCACCTGTTTTCTTCTCGAACCCGGAATCTGCTTGTTGTCTTTATTGAAATTCGCCATGATGGTACAGGTCAATTCGAGGTTAGACAACCCGGATTTTCCCACAACACCGGTTTCTTTTACAACGACTTCAACTTTTGCCCACTGCCGGATAATACCTGGATATTTATCGGCTGGCATGGTTTCCAATTCCACAGCCTGCGGAGGTAACATGAAAGAAACCGGCTCAACTTCCCAGTCTTTGTTCGGGTCATTTCCTTCTGTCGGCTTTTGCCACCCAAGGAAATATTTAAATGCCTCTTCCGACATATCATTTGTAGACACCGTAAATGAGCGTGTGCCTTTTCGCGTTTGTATGCTCATAGCAATGTCTTCCACCTCTTCCCATTCAACATCCAATTTTTCCGGATCTTCCTGATTCATGTTGAATGAATCGGGAACAATCATTTTCATGTCATATAACGATGCTAATGACTCGGAAAAGTCCGGAAAAGAACCGGCATTTTCTCCGGTTGTAACTGCCGGCATAAACTTTAGGCTTTTAATGCCATATACAACTCTATCTGCCATAATTATAGATTTAAATAAGTTACTTTTACTCTTAAATTTCTGAAATGCGTACCGTTGTCTTCCTTGTAATCCTTGCTTGACACAATGGAAAACTGGAATCCACTGTAATTCGTGTAATACTGACCTGTCGCGTCTTTATTTCTTCGGAATATCGGCCTTATCTCGTTGTAAGCACTATCAAGCCGTTTGGAGTTCTTTATGCCTTGTACATCGGGGATATGGATATTGACGTTTACGATAGAAGAATTGAACAATCTTTCTTCGCCAAATTCAAGCGGAAGGATTTCGATGTATTCTCCCCTATAATTAGGGTCGCGTGTATCTTCCTTAAAAACTCTTAAATTAGAGTTTTTCAGAAGATTATATACTTCCGTTTCCAACTCGCTCTTTTTCATTTCTTGAATCCTGCTTGTTTTAATATCCTGTCGATAACGTCATTTATCTGGCTTACTAAATACGATTCGGTTTCAGTCAAGACATTATATCCCTTTGCTTCGACATACTCTGCGTAATTCATTCCGGCAACGATGATAAGTGTGTATCCTGAGCCGGAAGACTTTCCAAGCTCTTCCGCGTATTTTTTCCCCTCACTTATACCTTCTCCATTGTTTCCCTCCGGACCTGAAATAGATTCAAATCCTCCTACATCAATAATATCACCGTCTTTTGCCAGCACATAACCGATTGAACTGCGCAAATTACCTGTCCGGTCTGTGAAATTTCCGTATGATTTCGCATGAGCTACAGCCTTTCCCCCGACAACGGTTTTCAATGTGAATTTTATTGCCTCTTCCACACGGCCAATTGATTCATCAAGTATGCCAAGAACTTGATTAAACTCGTTTTTACTATATGATAATCCGCTTTTCATGTCTTTATCACGTAGTTAAATTTTGTCGATCGGCTATCGACTACCGTAGCCTCAACTTCGTTCACGGTCTTATCTTTCTTTGTCAATCTTATTGTTGCCCCTTTTTTAGGCAGCTTTCTAGCATCAAAAGATTTAGGCAGGTAGACGTTGAAAGAATAGATATAAGTCCCGCTAAGCGAATATGAGTTGTTCTCCTCAATGCGGCAATCGGACAAAAACTCAAACCCTCCACCGTCTTCTCCTCCTCCACTGTCTCCACCTCCGAATATCGGGTCTCCGTTCCCATCATAGTCAATCGAACCAGGTGTTCCTCCTCCTGAGCTTGACGTTGATAACTCTATTTTGTCCGGATAATTGTACATCAATAATACGCTGAATAGTCCTTAATTGTGTTATTTTCCTTTGTCATGTCCGGTTCTCCGAGTTCAGACGCTAACAAGGAATACCATAACAAAACACTCTCCATGTTCCATGATGTGGATGCTCCCCCCTCGCTCATATTCGCTACCGGAATGATTTGTGAAAACTCCTTGTACATCGCCATTTTGGCAATCTTGGGGTCTACATCTTCATCCGGCGTAATATTCTGATTCAACATTATCACATCAATCTCTTCCGGAGATATATAGAACTTGGATAATGTAGCAGTTATGTATTCCTTGTAGGTCATATTACATCAATTTTAAGCATCCTTGGTTTTTCTTCCCTTCCCGGTTGTATCCTCTTTCTCTTCTTCGGTTGTATCCTCTTTCTTATTAAAAGGCTCAACCAAACCAAGTGCAATAAGTTCATTCCCACGCTCTTCATTGAGCGTAATGACATCCCCGGCTTTATATAACCGGGAATAGTCATATTTGTCTCTGAAATCCGATAAAATCTTTACTTTCATGCCTGTACGGTTGTGGTGTCCATAGTATAAATTCTATCAACGTTCGCGATTACAGGAACGACACGAGCCTGTGAAGTGGTGTATTCGCGGAGAGAAGGACGATTTTCCCGGTATTTGGAAACGAGCAAATACTGGTCTACCGTCTGATAGTTTACTCCCTGTACAGGGTGATTCATTTCTGCGAGACGCGACCACACCAAGGAGCCTAACTGACGATCACAAACAAATACAATCATCCCTTTCTTCCATGGTGTATTGTTTGTCTGTGTCCCGTTTTTCTCCGTCTTGATAGTCCTGTCAACTTTAGTAACAGTGAAATTAAACTTACTTGACATTACCCTGTTTGCCTGGGTGTTGTCAAGTACAGGGATATTGGTACCGACGAAACCCTGCAAAAATGCGAACTGCTGGCGTACCTGGTCGGATGCGTTGAAGTTGTCAAACCATGCTTGGTCAGCATAAGCTCCGATGATAACATTGCCGTCTTGTTCAGCTTTTTTAAGAACTTTCCGGATATCATCAATCGGCTTTGAAGTTGATGTGTTTCCTTCCCAAACGACCTTAACGCCGAATTTATTTTCGGTAAGATATCCGTAATCCACACGTACACCGGTGCCTATATTGTCGGTATCTGCCAATGCCACACCGGTAGACAGGCCTTGCAAGAACATCAATTCGATACGCTCCCAGATACCGGCAATCACGCGCGGAGTGTCCTCGAAGATTTTGGCGATGATGGTTTTTTCATCAAATCCCTGTGCGAGTAACGTATCAATGTCCGTCATCTGCTTTTCGTTAAGGAACAATTCCATGCCCATCTTTGGAAGTTCTCCGCTTTCTTTCTCCAACGAATCACGCTTTTTCAACGGAAGCGGTGAATCCATTGCAACCACATCGGCGGCAACCCGCGTATATTGTCCCGTAAGGGATGCCCAACGGCCATCTACGGAATAATCCGTTTTAAGCAACTGCTTGAACATATAAGACAGCTGCGTCTGATTCTTGTCGTTCAGTTTTTCCACAATAGCCAAAATCAGCTTCGGGAAGTTTTTCTGAATCAAATCAAAGTAAAGTGATTTTTCCATGTCTTAGTCCTCCTGATAATCGATTAACGGTAATGCGGTCTTCAATGCGGCGATAAGCTCGGCACTCATGGTGTATGGTGCTGCTTTTGGGTTGATGGTGCCTCGCGTCATGATAGCGGCAAACGGTTTGCTTGCCGGGATGGTTGCTACGAGAACCCCATAATACTTCGACGCTGATTCATTGCCAAGTGGGGTATATGCTTCCTCGCTGACAGGCAGAGGCTGAATCTTGCCGTCTGACGTTTCAATAAGAATGTGTCCGGCTTTTACAAATTTCTCCGCGTATCCTGTCAAGTCAAGCGAGCGACCGCCACGGATGCCGTCAAAGTAATTCACGATAACGATATTGTCGTTACCGGTAATGACTCCTTGTGGCTCATTCACTAAATTTACTACTGTCATATCCTTCTGATTTTAGATTAATAAACTATCCGCAATTTCCTTGGCTTGCTCTTGAGTGATTTCGCCTTTGTTTTGCGGAAAACCACCTCTTTCCGGAATGCCTTTGTCTACCATGTGCTGTTTATATGCGGTTAGATGTGACGTAATCCCAGCGTTATCAAGTTCTGCCGGCACGTTGAGATACTTCAAGTCTGATTCGTCGATACCCAGCCTTTTGGCTTCGGAAGAGATAAAAGTGTTCCGGTCGGTATCTGCCTTGTCTTTTTCGTAAGATTGGATTTTCTCTTGAAAAGGTTTGACCGCTTCGGCAACTGCCGCCGCAATCATGGCTTTCATATCGTCCGGTTTGGCTTCTTCTTTCTTTTCAGGATCGTCCCCTTTGTCCTGCTTGGCTTTCAGTTCGTCGTACTGCTTTTGGAGTTCGGATTTCTCCGTCCTTATCTCGTCTACATCGCCCTGAAATGCTTTCAACAGGGGTTCAACCCCCGCGATTGCCGCCTCGATTTGTGATTCTTCTGTGACGGTTTTAGATAAGTAATCGGCCACTCCGTCAAAAGCCTTTTCGCCAAACCCTAAATTTGAATACTTAGTTTTTAGCTTAGATAGGATTTTTGTTTTCATTCGTGATGAATAAAAAAAGGCAAACGTCCGATAGTATAAATACAACTATCAGGCGCTTGCCTTTTCTGTTAGTAATTCCGTTATTTTAATGGGCAGTGTACATCATCATACACCTGATAGTATTGCAAATGTACACATTATTTTTATTTAATCCAAATAAAAATTACAAATCTTTGAACACCTTTGGATAAATGAAATACTTTTCCGCATATTTAGGATTATTTGTGACGTAGTAGGGTAGGGCACTCCATCCCGATATTTGTTTTTTATGAGTTTGTGACCATTTGATGAACTTATCTGGTATGTCGGTTATCATCTTTGGTTTTACCGTTGTCGGTTCTTTGCCGTCTAATATCGCTTGCGTCATAGCGGCAATGTCTTCTTGTGTAGCGAATATCGGCGTCATGATACATCGGCAATGCGGATGCCATCCGTACCATACGAAATCTTTTGGGTACCTGCCTTGTGCATAGTCGCATATATCAATAAATGGCTCCGGCTTTCCTGTTTTCGGGTTCTTTAGCGTGTGGTTGTTCGATAATCTGATTTGAAAGCCTACAATTACTGGATTGTTTTGATAACTTTCCCATTCAGCCATCCGGTAAGAATTGTTTATTTCTGTTGCTGCAAGTCTTCTTGCGTTCATGTAGGAAGACCGATATACGCCTTGCCCGGGGTGATATTGCTTCGCCGCTTTGCTTAGCTTCAATTCTCCGGTTTCCTTGTCCCTTATTCGGCGGAATAGTTTTTTCGGTTCTTGTAGATATTCCCTTAAATCCTTGCTTAGTTTTTGCGCCGATTCTCCGTTTGACACGGCAAGTTGTACGGATTCTTCAATTTGTGCCTTTATCCCGTCTTTCCATACCCTTGTGGATATGTCAAATTTATCTTTATTGAATTTAAAGGCATCCATCGCCTTATTCCGGTGCTTAAACAATCCGGATTTCCGCAAATTATCGGCTAATTCTGTAGAAATCTTGCTTAATACAAGCGTTTCCGTGACTTTTTCACCAATTCTCCATGCCGTTTCTTGGGCCGATGTGACAATAGAGTATATTTCATCGATAAGTTTGTCTATTTTCCCGTCGATGCCTTTTATTCCGTTAATATCAGAGAAAGATTTCAACTTTTTACCAAATAGATACGATTTAACACCCGGAATATTCGCTATTTCCTTTGAAAATTCGGAATAAAGACGCTTCAAACGTGCTGCAGTCTGTGCGTCCAATTCAAGCAACAGGTTATATAACTGATCGGGTGTTAAATCGTCTGTCTTCATCTTCTCTTTCTTATTTCTCTTCTTTTTGTTTTTCCGTCTGGATAGTCTTCAAGATATGAATTTCTGAACACGGAGAGGACATGAAGCCAAAATCGGTATAAATTATTCCTCTTCTTCATTTTCTTGGTCCCGTTGGAATTCCCCTAATAAGGAGCCTTGCGCCTCAATCTGTTGTTCCTGCCTTTCCTTTATCTCCTTCAGAATCTTGTCAAGTTCGACACTCGGGTCATTGATATAGTCGATTAACGTAAGTGCGGTTTCCCGGCTTATCAATTCAGAGCTATAAAGATTTATAATGTCTGCTATCTTTTCGCTCACATCGTCCTGAAATGGTTCGGCAAGCTGGCATGAAACCGAAAGATTTTCAACTTCTGACTTTAAAGATACGTCAAGCACATTCCCGATAATCGCCTTTATAATGCTTGCTTCTCGCTCATGTGCAATGTAGTATATCTCCATATTCTTCGCCCTCTTCATGTAGCCTAACGCCATAGCCCTTTTTAACGCCCTGCCTGTCGGTGCGCCTGCTGCTACAAGTGCGTCAAATGATAAGTCCGGCGTCATAGATAGCATATAGATACACTTTTCGAGGTCTTTAATCTCCTCTCTTTTCAAATCGACAGCAGTATCTACGGAAAGATAGTCAAATTTGCTGTCTTTGCTCGGTACGCCGACCACTTTACCGCCTCCTGCTTTTTCAGTGTCCGGCAATCCTGCCGTGTCTTTTTTGCTCTTTAAAGATTCGGCAACGTCAGCAGACATAACCAGTATCGGGTCGGCAACATAATCGTTTACATCGGATACGCGGGAACGGAGTGCCTCGATTCTATCTATTAAAGGCTGAATGCCGTACCAAGCCTTGTTTTGTGTGACATAGACAACAGGGATTTTACCTATCTCGTTTTTTTCTGCTACAACTTCCCAAGCTCCATTTGTTTTTTTGCATCGGTAAATAATAGTCGGGTAGTATATATCGAAGTGGTAAACCGTTTTTACCCCCTCCAACAGGTAATATCCATGCCCGAAAGAAAGCATGTTGTCGTATTGGTCGAAGAGCGGCCTTAATTCATCCCCTTTGCTTTTTGCGAGGACTTTAACACCAACCTTTTTCTCTCCAGCATCATTTTTGTAAACATAGTACAATTTTGCCGCCTCTGTTTCCGCGCCGGCTAATCTCTTAAACTCCCTCTGTGTGGTGTTCCATCGCGTGTTTTTCAGTACATCGGAATAAACTTGGAAAGCTCTATCCGCTCCGTCTGAATCCTGCTGCCATGTCGGAGGGTTCCCATACATGAATGTCAGTTCTATTTCATTTATGATTTGCTGATAGGGAGCTGATAGTTTTGCGAGGACTTTAGGAGGTCTCCCGATTCTAATTTTGTCTTGTTTACGCATAATCTTATGCGTATCTGGATTGTACTCTAAAATAGCCTCGTTTACCTCTTCGTCCCTGTTTTGTAACAAAGAAATGACCTTTGAAATGTCCCTATCCCGGATCAATTCTTCAACAGTCCGATTAATCCCTATAGCATTCTGAATAGTGTTTGATGCCGAATTGAAAAAAGTAGATAATAGATTCATGGCTTGCCGTTCTGTTTTGGGTGCCTTGTAACATCACAAGACAATGCAAATATAGTGATTTTCAGTTATAATATATCAATATCAAACTCATCTTTGTCGTAAAATACTTTCCGGTCGTAAATATGTCCTAATATTTCAGCAAGCACCCAATATCTTACTGCGTCAATGGCATGGTTGAACTTGTCAATCGGTTCATTTAGCCATTTTCCAGCCTTGTCTTGCAAGTAGGTATAATTATTAAACTCCTTTATTACATTCGAACTTCTGCGAGTAATACATATCTCGTATTCTTGCATTTTTTGAATGCCGGCCATCACACTACCTTTGAACTTCTCAACAGGGTAGATGTTTATTCCAGCATTATATATTTCTTGAATCAGTCGAGGATCTGCACTTTCGGAAATAACTCTCATCTTCGGCACGCCTTTGAACTCTTCTATTATGTCGCCGGCTAACATGTGCGTCTTATAGCATATTTCATCTATGTATAGCTTATTGTCAAGCAAACCAACATCCACTATAGCTGTAGGGTCATGAGTATATCCGAAGTCGTTAGCGTATCCGCGCTTCTTGCAATAATCTGGTATTGAATCAACTAACGTGTATTTAGGGAAAACAAGCCCCTCTACTTGGCATTGCAATCCAAGCCCGTAAACCCTCCATAGGGATTCATTCTTATATTGTAAGCTCTCTATTTCATCGATGATTGTTTGTTCTAGAAATGGGTTATCCTTGTATGTAGTGATGAAATGGTAGGTGCGTGGGTCTCTATTTATTTCACAAAGCCAATGGTCGTCAGAGAAAGATGGATTATAGTCAATGATGGCAAACTTTGTCGTTCTCATCTTAAGCTGCTGCCATTCAATGAATGATATTTCGTTAGCTTCATTCACAAATAGTATATCTCGCTTACGTCCTCTTATCTTCTGCTCATCATCCGTAGAGAAAAAATCAATCCATGAACCGTTTGGGAATGTATAGATGAAGTCTGTCTTGTTCATACATCCTTTCTCATCATATATTCCCATGTTCCGCATTATCTCCTTGAAATCCACAAATACGGTCGCCTTTAATGCCGGCAACGTCTTTCTGACGATAGATAATCTTAAACCAGGATTCTGTAATAAATAGGTGATAAGTCTTATAAGAATGTTGTATGTCTTACTCGAACGGCTGGAGCCTTGCGCCGATATCGTGGTATATTTGCGCTTTTTCTGCCCGTCTACAATATCAAACTGATTAATGGCATTATCAACAATGGAGAATATTTTAGTAGTCTGTATCTTCATGTTCTACATCCTCCCTTTTGTCGATAATCTCAATGTCGATTTTGGGGATTAAGTCTTTCCCGTCCTTACCGGTTATCTCTGTTGTATTTGGAATCTTTCCAAATATGCGTTCTGTGATGTCGTTTAAGGTCTTGACCTCTCCACGTCCGGAATCTTTGTATAATGCCCGGCACACGTTTACAATCCAAATAGGCGTGTTTTCATCTTCTGCGATGCTGTTTATCTCTTTCTTGGTGCATTGCATCAGATAGGCAATAACATCTTTATATTCCTCGTGGGATATGTTGTATTTCTTTTTAGCGATGGTGTATAGCTTGGGTTTTCTGCCACGATTTACAGGCTGATTGTCACTTGTAAAAAGTGTTTTATATCCTTTTTTATTTCCTTTCTCAAATTTTGCCATTTTTCGCCGTTTTTTCGCCGTTTTCAATAATTATTCATCTAGAAGCACGGGTCGGGATGTCCTTGTTGGACATTAATTGTGTTATTGTGCTATCGGTGAGGGCTCTAGATATCTTTGCCGTAGTTTATTTCTTTATTGTCATCTCTTTGCTTTTTTATATATCTTAATATCCATTTCTACTGACCTTGCAACAGCAACGGGACGACTACTAAAAAAAGATATATTATTTTTTAAGTCGTAGTATCCAATATCAACAGGCTTTGAATGAGGATAATATACCTTTCCATACAGTCTTTTTTTGTCGTTTTTTTCCCATAATTTCCATTCTATAGTACCAACAGGTTTACCATGAATGTCTATATGAAGTTCTGGAACCTCAATAATTCCATCTTTTGTATTATATGTTTTAAATCCTTCCCTTTGTTTTATTGTTTTCCCTCTGCTACTTGATGAACTATCACTTCTAACCCCACCGCTTGTTTTCGCCATTTTTACCTCCTTTATTTACTCTGTTAGCCATAAATTGTTCCACATAAATCACATTGTTCAGTATACAAAGCTCCTTTATTTTATCACCTCCGCCGTAAACCATAATATTCGGGATGTCTTTCCCTGATATTTCACGGGCGATTTGGATTTCTTCTTTCAGATACTCTTCCCTGTCGGCATATCCTCGCACAAAGAATGCGTTATATCCGTCCGGGATTCCCAGGCGGTTGTATTTCTGAAATTTTCTTGAAACATTCAAGTCTGCATAAATATTGGCGCCGCATTCCTGCCAATATCTGGCAATCCACCTCTTTTTATATATTTGTTGTAAACCGTAGGCGATAGGGGTTGTATCGAATAGAGACAAGTTGGGCTCTACCAAATCCGTACATCCGCTATTCAGTACCTCGTTAGGATTCTTCCATATCGCTTCAAACCGATAATCTTCCACATAAAAATGATAGGTGGATATGCCTTTCTTCGCTCTTTTATCACTTCCCCATCCAGAGAAAGGCAAAAGAAGACCGCTTTTGGGCTGTCCGTCAATCTTTAGGTTGGGTATGTCAAATTCATTATTGCTGTCATAAATCCGATCGCCCAACATCATCGCATAGTAATCGGCATTTTCATCCTCTTCTTCCTCATCCTTTTTCGGATCTTTGCTTTTTTTCTTCGGCTCTTGCCATACATCAAATCCCCAATCGTCCAATTCTTCCATATCCCATTCATTGGCTATCATATCCCAATCAGTTTCACCGAATGAATTGTTATCTTGAATCACTATTTCACGGAGTTTCTTTGTAGGCATGTCCTCTGGAAGAATACATACAGGCACTTTTTCCCATCCTAATTCAGAATAAGCATTTAGGCGCATATTACCACCCAAGGCAATATAATTTCCGTTGAGAGGGTAGACGATGATTTCACGGGCTTCTGTCAGTTCGGGAAGAGCCTTTATGGATTTGCATAGTTCCTTGAATTTCTCTTTGTCAATGCGCCTCGGATTTTGCGGTATATCGTTTATCTGTCCCTCATTAGGCAAGACTAAAGAAATATCAACTTTATCATGAATTACTTTTTGTTTCATGCCAGCCGTTCAGATTAGTGTGTGTTGCTACATAACAACAAAACAAAAATAGCGATTATTTATAATAAATCCAAATAACGCATTCAGAGAATATTTTTGAAAGAACACAGTGGCGCACTTCCTAGAGCTAGCCATAAAAATCAACCAAGACTACGTTAATGTCGATCTCGACTTAATAAATAGAGTAAAAGACATTAAGAACAAGAGCAGATTCTTCAATGCTTCCATTCGGGAAAAGTTGGAGCGGATAGAGACATTTATAAAAGAGGCAAACGAAATAGAATAACGAGGTTGATCCCCGTTATCCTACTTTTAAAGTTACAGACTTCCCGCAATGCGGACAGGTAATACGGATACTACTACTTTCTTCTTTAAATAACTCAGGAACCGGTACATCTAAAGCCTTAGCTATTTCGTATAACTTTTGTAATGTAAGATTCCGGTTCAGCAGCATAGATAAACCAGGCTGTGTTATTCCCATCCGTTTGGCTAACACCTGCATGGTTATTCCTTTCTCCTTTGCAATCTCTTTTACTCTTAGCATATATGTTATATTTAATATTATCGACAAAGATAGATAAATAATGTATATCCGGAAAGAATTTTATATTTTTCAATACATAAGTGAAAAATATTTTTGTTTTTTCTTGTGTAATATTAATATATGTGTTATATTTGTATCGAAATAATAATACATGATTTTAAAAAATAAGGCTATGAAAATTTATAACTACAAAACAGGTAAGGCAGTTTTCGTAAACAACGAAAAAATAGAAATTAGTAATAAGGTTGCTGAAATTTTGGAAAACTACACTATGTTTCCTGAAAACATGTATCAGGATTTGGGTATTGAAAAACGCCCGTTTGTACAGGATAAGGATGGAGACGTATTAAAAATGGCAGAATCTACCGAAGTGGAAAATTTCGAAAGTAATGGAGAAAATAACTTTAATGTTACTTTTATGCTCTACAAAGGGGTTGTATTTGGAGTTTACGGTGAATATGAGGGACAGGATGCAAGCTGTTTAAGACAGTTTGATCTGAATCAGGTTTATAATGAATTTAAAAACACAAACAAATAAACTATGGATTTAATCGTACTGAAAAGAAATGAAGAAGATAATATAATGTATATTATCGAAGAAAATAAGTTTGAAACGACTCGCCTATCGGAGTGCTATGACAAGTTTGGACAAAAGATCGGCAAAGAAAATGCCGAGGATTATTGCTTAGAGAATAGTTATTGCACTGAATTACGGGAAAGATTTTTAAATGACCTGCAGACGGCCGGTTTTGAGGTAGTGAAATAAGCACATAGAGAAATAAGAATACAATATCAAATGGAAAGCGTGTAG
>OGGA01000127.1_pt1 | contig 56773 bp, 68 predicted proteins | sample 1571041 | NCBI WGS metagenome assembly OGGA01 (sample SAMEA2582057, study PRJEB24529) | metagenome | biome: Human gut stool | place: China | collected 2011 | reverse complement strand
TCTGACCGACTTTCAGATAGTCACGACCCATGCGGCTCATGTCCTTGATACACAGATACTCCACATTCCCGGCTTCCACTTCTTTCATCATTGCCAAAAATCCGGGACGGTCAAAGCAAGTACCACTAATGCCATCGTCCGTGAAATGGACAATGTTCGTAAAGCCCTGCCGTGCGGCGAACTCCTCCAACATAGCCTTTTGATTGGAAATGGAATTGCTCTCACGCTGTTGGTCATCATCTTTGCCAAAGTCATCACGGCTCAGTCGTTCGTACAGAGCTGTGATTTTCTCGTTTTTTCTCATAACTTGCGCTCCTTTCTTCGGTTTTAGGTTGTGTGTTCTAAGAGACTTCCCAACCGCTTGATTAAGAAGTCTTTTAGAGCATACAACACCCGCCGCCATCTTGAATTTGCGGTACTGCTTGACGGCGAAGTGATCCGGCTCCCGTTCCTCCAGTTGAGAAAAGAGCAGGTCCACCGGGCTTTGATAGGTTTCGTCATCCTCTCTGGCTTCACTGGCATTGATAAGGTCCAGAAGTGTGATGAAGTTCTTTTCTTCCTCCGTGGCCTCGTACCAGATGTAGCCGATCAGTGCGGAATAATAGAGGCGTTCCGCTTATAGTGATAGGTAATCCTTTGAAGTTATCGCCGGATTTTCCCCCACTCCACACCGGACGTGCGACTTTCACCGCATCCGGCGTTCCATCGGTTGTTTTCACAAGCATTTAATCAATCACCAAATGAAATGTTAGTTTTCTATTGCGGACAAACCAGCCTGCTGGCGCAGACTGTTCACTTTTAACATCAGTTCCTTTGTTGCCTTGAGCGTGTCGGCTATCTCTTTTAGCTCATTCTTAGGACACTCTTGCAGGAGTGGAAGAAATCTATTATGGAACAAAATCATATTTCGATAGCGTTCCTTGCCGCCCAATTCTGCCGGTGTTTTCAGCCAGCATACTATGTCAGCCGCATTTTCAAAGAGTTCCCCACTTAGCGCACATTTTCCACGTTGAGCCGAGAATAGTGAAATCCTGCTGTCAGTAAGTTCTGTGCTTCGCCCCATAGACGGTTGATTCCTCAAACCTGATAGAACAGATGAGTTCATACTTAGGTTCGTGTGTATCAATGCCCGTCCCTCTACCGTGTAACTGCAAACCGCCGCTTTCTTTGCCATCGGTATCTTGTTCTTGATGTATGCGATAGGGTAGATAGGTTGGTCGATTCCAGATACATACCGTATCATTGCCGACTTTCCAAACCGTTCTTTTTCGCTCTCGGTCATTGCGCCGCCCTCTCGAACAAGTCTGCACCCGGTTTCTGTATTGAGCCGATTTGTTAAAACTGTCATGACCTGTCTGTGGATTTTCCTGCAATCAATGCTGATGCAGGTGGCAAGTTGAAAATAATTCTGTATTCCCAGAACCATTGAATTGTACAGCCGTATTTCGTCCAAAGGTCTTTTTCCCTCTGAAGGTCGGGCAATTCGTTTCGCCTGTTCCACCAGTTTTTGCCTTTCCAGTTCCAACTTTTTGTCACAGATATGAGATTGCACGATGTACTTCCTGCTTTTCGGTCTGACTCGTATCTTAAACCCAAGAAACTCTGAATAGCGTTTTCTAACATTGACTATCCTTGTTTTCTCTGGCGATACCTCCAACCTCAGCCTCTCGGTTATCCATGCCGTTACAGCCTCTTTCGTTCTCAAAGCGTCCTCTTTATTCCGGCAGAAAATTCTGAAATCATCTGCATATCTCACGATATACATTTCTTTCAACCCTGTTTTCCTCATTTTGAGGAATGCCTTGCTCCGGTCAAAAGTAATCGAGTTTCTGATTTTCCTCTCATACCCGTATTCCTTTACAAGAGGGTGGTTCTGCCATTGGCTCTCAACCCATTTGTCCAGTTCATTCAGCACGATATTGGCAAGCAACGGTGAAATGATACCGCCTTGCGGAGTGCCTTTGTCTGGAATGAGTGTAGTGCCGTCTGGCATTCTAATCGGTGCTTTCAGAATCCGCTTGATAATAAAAATCAACTGCTTGTCGTGTATTCCCATTGCCCATATTTGCCGCATTAGCTTGCTGTGATTTACGTTGTCGAAAAATCCTTTTATATCAAACTCAATCACATAATGCAGGTTCATGCGTTGAAGCATGGTGTAAGTTTTCTGCACGGCGTGTTCCACGGAACGGTTCGGGCGAAAGCCGTAACTGTTGTCGCTGAATTTCGCTTCGCAGATTGGCTCTATGACCTGTTTGATACATTGCTGTACCAGCCTGTCCCAGATACAGGGAATACCTAACGGTCTGGTTTTTCCGTTTGGTTTCGGAATGTCTTTGCGTCTTACCGGCTTTGGGCGGTATCCGTGCTGACTTCCTGTGACAATAAACCTCACTTTCTCTGCAACTGTTTCGGGCGGTAAACACCCGATGTCACTGATGTTTTTGTTGTCTGTTCCTGCTGTGTAGCTTCCTCCGTTTGCTTTGATGTTCCGATATGCCAGAAGAATGTTGTCCCGGCTCAGAATTAAATCCATAAGGTCGGTAAAATTTTCTCCCTCCAAACTTCGATGATAGAGTTCATCAAAAACTGGCTGCATACCGTAATACTCGGCATGACGTAAGTCATCTACACATAGAGTTTTGTTTTTCTTTGGCATAAGGCATCACCTCCTTTTTGCGAAAGTGACCCTTTTGGTCTTACTCGAATCCTTATGTTGGATTGAATAATGCCTGCTTATCTCAACCGACTTGTGGCCATTCCTCCGTAGCTCACATAACGCAAGCACATCATAGGTTCGACCACTACTTTTCAGCAGCAGTTCGTCTGCTTATTGTTTTTCGTCAGACTATTCCTTGCGGAATCTGCTGCCTTTCCTCGTTCCGATAGTTCTATCTGTTCATACATACCCGTAGGTTCCTGCTATAGACCTGTCGGCTTGCCTGTGCCTGTAACACAGCATGGTCGTTCGTAGGATCAATTTCTACTAAACCACACCGACTGCGCATTAACGCACCCACACATTTCTGCGTGGTCTTCTTTTAGACCTGTACATTCGCAGGTTCGTCAGTCCGCCCGCCAAAGCGAACATTCTAACCATAGGTATCTTATAGACTCTCGGCTTATAGGTAACACAGTCTGCCTCCAGACCGCTTTCGACCACTTTAGGCAGTGGTTACGGTTACTCTCAGCCTTTGTCATGGGGCTTCGTACACCAGCCATTACAGCTAATGCACGCCCATCAAGGGTAGGCGTTTCAGGGCGTTACCCCGTCATTCCACCTATCAAACTACCAGTTCTCCGAACAACGGAAAACCGTTGCTCGTGCGCAGACTTTTTACCGTCTGCGAACGAGTCGCACTGACCCAGAAATCTTCCGAAGATTTTTCGCCTTCGCCCTTCGTGTTCATAATCAGGGCGTTCACCAGCTTTAAGATATCCTTCTCTGATCGAATGTAGGACAGCGGGTTGTATTTCATGGATTTTCGGAAGTTTATCAGGTTGAGGCACTTGATACGGTATTTCTTCCGCTCCAGGAAAGTGCCGATCTCCGGCAGCAAGGTTCCTTTCGGATCGGTGCAGACATAGGACGAATGGGCTTGTAGCAGCGACGGCTTACAGAAGAACCGCGTCTTGCCGCTGCCGGAACCGCCGATCACCAGAATGTTTTTGTTTCTGGCATACTTCGGCTGCTTTGGACGGCTCGCCATTGTGATTCGCTCCGTCTGCGTCATGGGGATGTTCTGGAAAAAGTCCTTGTCCATGTAGGGAGCGATATCCGCTGCCGTACCCCAGCGGGCAGAACCATACTCGATCCCGTGGCGATACTTCTTAGCGTTCTTGCCTTTCAGGTAGACCGCCATGCGAAGGATCACCGCACCGGCTATGCCGATCAGCAGGTCCGTGGGATGGAAACTGAGCCACGGGGAGGAAAGCGCTGCCGTGAAGCCGTCCCCGATGGAAAGTAGCTTGCCGGAGAGGTCAGAACCGGGCGCAAGCCGGAAAGCCTGTGCCAGCTTATCGAAGGGATACACGAACAGAAGATACGGAAGGTTCAGCAAAAACAGTTTTTTCATATTCATCTCTGCACGCTCCGATCTTTGACCTTTACTTTCTCCCGGTCAATGGTGCGGTGTTCCGTTTTCTCTGCTGCCTGTTCCTTCGCCTGGGTCAGCCGCTCCCGGATGGATGGCTTTTCCTCACGGCTCATTTTCCGGCTGGCAAACTCCTGAAACGCCGCTGTGATGGCATCCGCGTCCCGGCTTTTGAAAAAGACCAGGTAACGGGGCTGTTCGGCGGCGGTGTCCTTCTTCAAGGCAAAATCCACATGGTATTTCTTCGCCACACGGGAGAAAGCCTTGATATTTTTGTCGCTGATCTCGATATTGGCAAGACCGGCGTTCTGGCTGGCAAGCTGTTTAAGGCTCTGCCTGCCACGGTAGATTTTGGGCTTCTGGCTTTTCTGAATTTCCTCCAGGAATTTTTTGACGGCCTTTTCAAAGACCTGCTCGCTTAGCTTGGCTCCGTCAACAATGAGTGTCACGGCGCCCCGCGTTACTTCCTCCTGCATTTAGCCTCGCCCCCTTTGCCCGTCCCCGTACATATCGTGCTGCACCAGGGAAGAATAGTAGCTGTTGATGGTGGTCGGGGCGTTATACAGCGCCGCCAGAAGATATTTCTTGATATTGCGGACATAGGTGGTGTTGTCCTTCATGCAGTCCATAACATACTGAACATGGGAACTGTCCAGCTTCATAAACCTGGACTTTACCACCTCCGCCGGATAATCGTCTCCGGCAATGCGGATGACTTTGCGGGCAGAACACACGGTATCCACGATCAGGTCAACAATCTCGTCAAGCTGCTCACGGTCGATATGGCTGTCCTGCACCAGATAGCTGTACTCGATGTTATCCAAAATCACTTCACGATAACATTCTCTGGCTCCCATCCTATCCGTTCCCATCCTCACCCCTGCGGGGGTAGGGGGATTTGATTGGATAGGATTTGATAGTTCCGTACTTGATAAATCAGTTCTTGATGGATAGTTACTTGATTCTTCTTTATTTAATTGGGCGGGTTCTTCCTGAACAGGCGTGACCAATGTTGGGTTTGCCTGTACGGGATTTTCCCGTATAGGTTTTTCCTGTGCAGGTGTTGGCTCTTTAGGCTGCTCCAGAATGGTGTACTCGATCGAACCAAGCTGACCGTTTGCGCCTCTCACGCGCTCACGGATCAGATAGCCGTGTTCCTCCAACTCTCGGATGCCGCCGCTGATACTGTCGATGCCGTCCTTGCAGATACGGGCAAGCCCCTTCATGGTGTAGTCCCAGTTCTCTGGCAGGGATAGCATGAGGGATAGAAGTCCCTTTGCTTTCAGCGACAGGGACATATCCCGCAGATGGTGGTTTGACATGACCGTGTAATCACGGGTCTTTTCGATACGGAAAACTGCCATGCCTGATACCTCCTTCCTCATGGTTTGAAAAGTGTTGATTTTCGGTGTTTCCTCCGTCTGTATCTCTCCCATACCCTTCACATGGGAAAACATCCATGCCCCTTTCGGTTCGTGGCACAGAGGGGAAGGAACAGCGGATTTTCCACCTTTTTTGATACAGTTTTCAGTTCCCTACAATTCACGGTCTTTGTGGTCATAGCGGAGGTTGCCAGCTATGACCTTCGCATGGTTCTTTATTTTGATAAATCCCTTGTCCTGGTTCTCCAGGGCCTTTCCGTATCCGGCTTCGGTCAGGAACAGGCGCATTTTATCACCCTTGTATCCCATGGGGGACTCATGGGAGAGGACGTCAAAGACGATCATGTGGCGGGTATCGGGATCGAACCGCTCCAGGGCCATGATATCGTGACCGGTCATCTTCTGGGCACCGGATTGCTGCCTGGCCTCCGCCAACATTTCCCCGATAGTCCTTGCCTTGCCGGGCAGACGGTAATTCTTCTGAACATCCCGGATCACATCCATGCACTCCTTATCGGAGAGAGGACGGAGCTTTTTCAAAAGGCCTTCCGCCGTGTCCTTCATGGCCTTGTCAGGTGCATAGCGCCAGGTCATGTAAATTTCATTCAGAGCGGCCCCCTGGCTGGTGCCCTCGACCTGATAGATCATCCTTTTTTCAGCTTCACTTAAATTCATTTATCCGGCTCCTTCCTAAAATGGGCAACAAAAAAGCCACAGGTTTTTTATGCCTGCGGCTTGTGCCATGCTTCGCTTATGTGGGAGCGGAAGACAACAGAAAAGGGATACCATTCGTGAAAATAGTATCCCTGCTCTGTAAACTTATTCAATTTTTGATGGTTGCATTGTCTGTCACTGTCCACAAAGCCTTGATTTTACTTGTTTTTCTCAACCATCCTTATCAAAGCCTTGCATTTCCGGGGTTTTTGAACCATTTTGATATAGTCCGAGCAGTCAATTATCTCTTTGAAAGTTTCATACGGAACCGGGAGTGGCTTAAATGCTGTGGTTCTTGAATAAAGTGTTACTTGTGGGTGTATTATTCAAGGCTACTCACGACTATCCATCAATCCATCATCTCCAATGCTTTACACTCTCTACTTGTTTATAATTTTCCTCATACCCGAACCACAAAATTCATGTGGAATGCATTTAAATCCTTTTTTGAGATAAAAAGCTTCTTTTCCCCGTTCCGAAATCAACTGCACACTCGACCTTCCTCCAACCGGAGTACTATCATCTACATATGCCAAAAGCATATCTATAATTTTACTTCCAATGCCTTTCCCTTGAAATTCAGGATTTACAACGATATCAACAATTAAGTAATATAAGCCATCTCCAATCAATCTTCCCATTGCAATGGTTTCATCGTTCTCCACAACTGTAATGTCATATACATTATTATTCAGCGAGTGAGAAACTTGCTCATCTGAAAAATTTCTCCATCCCACAGAATTTCTTAATGTAACATACGCCTCGTAAGTCAGGCAATTTTCACGATATTCCATAATCTATTCTCCTCAAAAAAAATATAACCATTGTGTTCTGGCATGTACACATTCTCTTATTTCTGCCATCATATCTTCTGACACATTTTTTACTGTCGGAATATGAATAAAGACAGCCTTGCCACTCATCTTTTGTAACATATGAAAATATGCTGCATTGCACAGATACTGGGGCGGTTTATCCGAAATAGTACATGGAATCCCAGTTTCATCAAATTTTATTTTCATGTTCCCTACATCTGCTTTTGTTCTCGCCACCACTCCACCATATTCAGCAACACGTTCGATTCGTACAACATTTTTCAAATTTTTATCTATCCCAAACATGATAACAAAATCATATTCCCCAGATTGGTTTGCTATATCTCTCTTTAATCCATCAAACGAATTCGTTAAATACAGCTTATCCCCACATATTTCAGAAACCAACTGAAAGGAAGCATTATATTTCCCTTTAAAACAAGTATACAAAATTTTCATATTGCTTTTTCCTCTATATTTTATATCAAATCTTTTACAAGACAAAGAGTTAATTCATCATCATTTACACAATTCATATTTTCTCTGCAAACTTTATCTTCATAATACACACCGTTTCCGTCCGGTACATACCCTCTCTTTGCATAAAACACTTGTGCAGGTCCGTAACTACTGTCCAGACAAACATCCAAGTACACCTTTTTTCCATGTTGCTTTGCAATTTTTTCTGCTTCATTCATCAATTTGGTTGCAATTCCACATCTTCTGTATTTTTCAAACACATACAGATCAACAATTCCTGGTATATTTTGATTTTTCAATGCTCCCCATCTGCAATTAAAATAAATAAACACATATCCTGCAATTTCACCTTCATATACTGCTAACAGTGCAGTACATTCACCACGAGCCTGTCTTTCTACATGTCCTGTTAAATAATGAACATTTTCTTCACTTTCATCATTATCTGCCCTGCAAATGCCCAGAATATCTTCCCGCTTTATCTTTCTCACAAGACATTGTTTTCTGTTTACAATTGATAGTATTTCATCTACTATATCTGGAATGCTTTTCATTCCATCAATAACATAATCTGACGATGGCAAAATATCTATATGCATCTGTACAAATGCAATCCTTGCATACCTCAGATACATTTCAAGATTATTCCTTATTTCATCCCCCGATGCAGCACCCATATCCCGAAGTATCTGCCTTGCCAATGCAACATCCAATGGTGTATCTATAAATATAGCGACATCTATATATTTCTTTATCTGCTCATGAAAATATGCAAAAGGGTAATCAAGTAGTAAATAATCATATTGACCACTTTTCTTTATATTTACAATATCTTCTTCAAGCGGTGTCAAATTCCACACATTATAATCTGCACCATCCAGAACCCAGCGATGAAAATCATGAACTTCACCTTCAAACGAATAATCATCAAAATGCAGAGCACAGGATTTTGGAAATCGCTTTTTCAATTCATTCACGACTGTTGTTTTTCCACCAGCCGTTACTGCACTTATTGCTATTACCTTCATCTTATTTTCCTTTCACTCTAAATGTAAAACTGAATTTTCTTACTTAACTTGCCTAATTACCAGACACGTCAAGTGGCAATAGTATCATCTCGCAAAGTTCACTCAAGTTCTCCACTGTCATATCCGACTGTTCCAGTTCTTCCGTCGGACATGCATCTTTCCAGTTCCCCTGCTTTATCCATATAGTATACATACCTATCTCATTGGCAGGTACAATATCGTTGTCAAGTCTGTCGCCTACCATAACTGCTTCCTCTAGTTTACATCCAGCTCGTTGCAATGCAATTTCAAAAATACGCTTGTCCGGCTTTGCCACACCTTCCTCTGCCGAAGCCACAACCACATCTATGTATTTCAATATTCCAAAGGTTTCCAATCGCTCTTTGCTACCTAAAGACTGATTTGCAATGATTCCTATTTTATAATACCTATGCAGCTTCTTCAAACACTCTATTGTATCAGGAAACAGTCTCTCATCCTCCTTGTGCCAGGAGGTCTTTGTTAAACCAAAGAATTTTATGGTTTCTAAATCTGCCGGTTTATTCTGTTTTGCAAAAAATATTTTCTTCTCTACAAACTGCTCAAAAGTTATCTCTGTTCCCTCGATAACTTCCCTGATTCGATGCTCCATCGCCAGTGTTTCATCTATCAAGGTTGAACCCATATCAAAGAATATCCATTTAATATTGTCCCATTTCATAGTTATTCCAACTTTCCTATTTGTTATTCCAAATACAATCTACAGCCCATCTATGATGTGGATGATACAATTCTGCTATCGCTCCATCATATGACAACCACAAAAGTTCTTCGTCCTGTTCTATAAGCTCACAAACCATCTCAAATTCATCCGAATAAAAGAAATGCCCTATGGCATGTGAATACCTGCCACTAGCTTCACGGTAAAAATATCTCTCACCTATAGCAAAATATTGTTTTACTGTGACCTTTGCCCCCATTTCTTCCAGACATTCTCGTACAACACAATCTTCTGTCGATTCTCCATCTTCAATTTTACCACCGGGTAAAAACAATTTTCCCGACGAAGTTTTCACTACTGCAATTTTGTCATCAACAATCAACACTACACATGCAGCCTCTCTGTCATGATATATTTCATTTTCAAGTTTTTTCCAAATACTTTTGTTATCATACCTACTCTCTTTCCAAACATATATCTCATATTTTAAATGTTCTTACCATCATTAACTTTTAATACATAATAACTTCCCTTCAATTTCCCCCGCTTAACCAAAATATCCATTTCCACAAGTTCTTTCAGAACTTTTAATGCTCTCGAATCCTTCACTGCCAACAACTGCTGAACATCTTTGTTGGTAACCTTTCCATTTTTCAAAATAAATTCAATTATTTTTTTCTGTGATAAATTCAATTTATCCGTATTTATCCGTACTTTATCCGTACTTTTTACTGTTTTATCCGTACTTTTATCCTCACTTTTTCCTAACCGATAAAAACAAACAACAAAACCAGATTTTAATTTTTTAAATTCATATCTAACCCCTGCCTTTTCACATGCGTCAGCTATACGCTTTAAACCAGTGCCAAAACTTTCAATATCCTTAGAGTAATATAAAATTCTTGCAATCTTTGGATTTCTACGAATTGGTCTTTCTGGTCTGTCAATAAAATCCTGTGGTTCAAATCCTTCTGGAAAAGCACCCGGATTATAAATTTCTATTCTGTCTTTATAAATTGCAACCTCATTACTTTGTCCAGTTGCATAATCCTTGTGACAAAATGAATTTAATAACGCTTCTCTTATTGCATCAACTGGAATTTCCGGTATTTCCGTACGCTGCAATGCCCCGGTAAATTCCACTCTCCAGTGAATATTACTTTTAATATAATTCTCAGCAATATCTACCAGCTTAAGCACCGGTCCGTGATGTCTTTGAATATCATTAAAAGTTAACCTTTCATTTGTTGCAAAGATGGCCATCTGAATATCTTGAATCAAATCATCTGCAAATAAAGCCTTTCCTGCATTAATCAAATTATCACCTTCTGATAATTCCAGTTGGTTCAAGACAGTTCTCTTATCTGTATATTCGATTGCAATCCTGCCAACATCATGTGCCTGATTCGTATATTTTTTCAAAAGTTCTTCATCAACATCATCAACAGATTTATTAGAAACTAAGTTTTCCCAACGATTTTCTTCTTTGTCACCTTTTCGAATATAATCCGCCAATTCTTGTGGTGACAAAACTAAATCTTCATCTGCCACGCGAATTCTGGCTACGCCAAATGCAAAATATGGAGTCTGACTTCCTTCAAATTTTACATAAATACAATCTCTCCCATCCATTACAACCTTTTTAACTTCAGGATATATTTTCGGTTCAATTGAATTCTTTATTTTCTGGCTGACTTCACGCAAAGATTCCTCTGTTACAACCTGTCCTATGACTGTACCATCAGGTTTAACACCAAAATATAGTTCACCATGCTGATGCTTATTCAGTATGGCAGAAATAGAGTTCATTGCCTCTTTCAACTCACCTGTTGATTTCTTAAATTCTAATGTCTCGGTTTCTATTCCTAAATTCAACCCATTACCTTCTTTCTAAAGATCAAAAATGCTTAATTGCTTTTCCTTCAAAGATTTTACTTTTCGCTCTGTAATATTATCATTCTCATCGAATGAACCACACAATATTGGTGACTTCGGGTCATATTTACCGCAATTCTTTACAACACTTTCTTGGCTATAATTTGCGTAACAGTATTTGCACCCATTTTTACATGTATTATATGTCCCAATCTCTACGCTTTCCACGCAGCCACACTCCTCGCGTTGATTTTTATCTTTTTCAACTTTGAGTCTGCATCCAATAATATCTTCAATGAGAGTTTTATCAATACAACAATTATGTTCAATGCCACACTCATTCAAATCTACACTCTCAGCACAACTCCCTATAGCTATTCCGTTTTTCTTTGCAATATCAGCTATTTTTTTCGCAAATACCAACAATTCATTTTTATCAATCTCATATGAATCAAGTAATTCCATATTTTTTTTGTTTTTTGCATATACATCAACAAAACTTATAACACACTTCTCTGTATACCCTCTAAGTGCTGTTGCAATTTGTTCAAACGCTTTTAAATGGTATTCCGGCGTATATTTCTTTGTAAAAATAATAGGATCATATCTCCATATTACCTTTTTCATTCCTATTTTTTGAGATAACTCCTGAAACACTGGAATCATTCTATCTTTTTTATGTGGAACATTACACTCCATATCTTTTCCATATCCAGTCAATGTAAACTGAAAATAGTAATCATATGAAGAAAGTTCATCTAATCTATTCAACATTGGCTCTGGATTCTTTGTCCAAAAGACAATACAATCAACCACCTCTGGTGTTATATCTATCTTACTTACCTGATGTGCATTCATAGGATTTCTGACATACACAAAGCCTTCTTTTACTCTATTGAAAAACCACTCCGAATAATAATTAGGAATGTCCGTTCTGCGGCTTACACTTAAAATCATTACTATCCTTCTTTCTTCGCTATCTTTTTAATTAATACTTGAGCACTGGCACAAGAATCTATAGTATCGTATTTTTCTTTAATATACTCTGGTATTTCAAAATAAATACAGTTATCCTCATACTCTTGACCATAATCATAATGTGTAGTTCTATAATCATTATCAAAATGATAACGTCTCATTATTTTGGGTTCACATATTTTTTTCTCTAAAGCATCAAAAAAATCTCTTCCCCCTTCATATTTCATTCCTATATTTGCGTCGTTGGCTAAAATGTAAATACTTTTCCCCGTTTGTTCATTCAAAAATTTTGCCAATTTATCAATAAAAATATTTATCTCTCCAGCAGTTTTTTTCTTGCACATATCAGAAAAAACATATTGAAAAATTATCAAATCTGGTATCCATTTCTTTTCAACAATAATATCAACCAACTCAAGAATATCTCTTTCAAAGAATTTTACCTTCCCCTTGTAATACGCATCAATATCCTCCCATATATATTTCCACATATCATTAAGTGGATCTATTCCTCTAAATTCAAGTTTTTTATAATTAATTTCCCCTTTCTGACGCATATAATCTATTGCTGCCAACTCTGTACACGGACCACATCCTACTGACATAACCTTTAATGTATCTAGATTCGCTATATCTCTAAATTGTTTCAAACCGTACACAACTTCTGATGCATATCTATAACTATATCTGCAATAATAGTAATCAGCCATATTGACACAATCGTAGGTTCTTTTTTCATTATCCTTTTCTGGATAATGAATCGACCTTAAACATTCAGCACAATTACTTTCATCACAAATCTCACATTTACAGTATTCACACTGGCAACTATCTTTATTTTGTCTATACCTCTCATCGCATTCATATACAAGATCATCAATAAGCATGTATTATACCTCCACAAGTGCCTTTATTGCCTTTTTCGTCACAATATATCTACCTCTGCTTCTTATCATCTCAACATAACCAGCATCAATTAATTCTCTGATAATCTGATTCGCCTTAAGCTTACTGCATGGTACTAAATCCGCTATTTCCTGCTGATTAAGTGGACAAAAACTGTTTCCATCCACACAAATCTGATGTTGATTAATAATCTGCAATACCTTCATTCTGTCATTCATAAAAAATTCTAATTCTTCCATGTCGACCATCCTTATAAACAACTCAGTTCATTTATTAAACTATTATATCAATATCGCAGATTACATTCAACATCAATTCTAACTACCTTTTTGTACGGTAATTTTTTGTTCTGCTTTTTGTCAAATTGCTGAACGAAGAGTACTTACTTAAATTTTTCAAATTTAAACGCCTGATCCATATACTTTACCAGTGACTAATAGCCCATTATCATCCTAGATTTTCTCACAATCTCTATCACCTTCCTTACTCCTACATATACCGCCTGTAGTCCTAGAACTATTACCACGATGTTTACCGGTAAAATAACCTTTATCATATCTACAAAAAACACAACGCCCCCTATACTTAACAGAACAACTGCCAAAGTAATTCTATCCCAGAGATTGTCTCGATAATATCTTCCTATTTGATACACACCGTATCCTGTTAATCCAAATGGTATCATTATAGTTATCGCAGTGATTACTACAAATACACCATTGTGAAGGACATTTCCTACAGCTTGTTGGGGTATCTTATTACATAAACCTGATATTATTCTTGCAAGTTTCATAATTACCGCCCAGTATTTCATAATTACATTCCAGATTGCTATTCCACACTTTATGGTATCTGCACATATTTTTTCTGTTCCAATTGCCTTAAACACTGTTACCAATATTCCATACATAAGTACCGCTAAATAAAAAACTTCGTGAGTAGCATATATTACCTTGTATTTGATTGTCAGATCCCCTCGTGCTAATCTGGTAAGTTTTTCCGCTTCCCTCTTTATTTCTTCAGATAATCTGAGTTTTTGATTCCTTACTTCCTCAAGTCCTCTTTCATATTCCTTCTTTTCTTTGTGCGTTTCGCATATTAACTTTTCATACCGGGTTTTGGTTTTACCTGCTTCCTCCGTAATCTGAGTTAATCTTGCTTCTGTGTCCTTCTTTATCTGAACTGCTTCTTGATGAAGCTTTCTCGCTTCGTGAAGTTCCTTGTCGCTTTTGTTCAGCTTCTCTATTTTCTCGTTTAGCTGTACTATCTTCTCGCTTTTCTTCTGCAATTCTTTCTTTAGTTCCGAGATCATAAATAAGCTTTCTGACTTCATCTGTTGTATTAGTAAGTCCTGACCTGATATCTTCTGTTGATACTCCTCCGCCAATTTCTTCTGTATCTTCTGATACTCGGCAATCCTCACCCGGTAATCGTCTATTTGATTCTCCTGTTGTTCCAGAGTATCCAGAAGCTCGTCTACGTTCCATAAGCTTTCTGATACGTTCATTTTGCTCTTCCTCCTTCTGCTTTATTACTGCTTTAAGCTCCCTAATTCTGATATCTGTTGCTGCAATATCTCTACTGATGTCTGATAATTTTTTATCTGCATCATCAATGAATTGTTGATACTTTCTAATTCCTCTAGCTGTTCCAGATATTGCTGATTTTCTATCCTCAACTCCTCCAACTCTTCCTCTTGTTTTTCCAGGACTATCACCAATTGCTCCTGCAACTCCAGTATATTTAGTACCTCTTGTAAATCGCTTAATTCGTTCAATCAAATCCCTCGCTTTCATTAATACTATTTCTGTGATTTCTTTAGCCAATTGCCTTATCTGAATTCTGATAGAATTTCTCTCACGTACCTCTCAATTCATTTCGCATCTGTCAGCAATCTTACCATTAGCTTCCATCTTTCTTGCAATAATACCTTCATGAATTGTGGGTTCCATATCAATCCCTTGTCTCTTGTAAGCTCTATGGTCGATATGTTTATCTTGTGAAAGATATTTATTACACTCCTCTGCCCATGAAGCTCGCCACATTTCAGCTTTACTATGATCATTCCAATCATTCATTGGAATATTGATTTTCTCCCATAAATATTCTGTTCCTTTACCCTTTCGGATTCGGATTTTCTGTTTTCCATTTTCATCAAGTGCCGGTATTCTGTACTTCGAAGTAGCTTCACGATTTTTAGGGTCATATGATGGTAAATCTGGATTGTATATAGGTCTTCCTCTATCATCTCTGGCATTTGCAAATACAGACTTTCCTTTTTTCATCCAGTTAGCATTTTCATCTAATCCTCTGACAGTCAGCATAATATGCGCATGTGGATTTCCTTTGCCTGTATCATGGATTGCAAAATCTGCAATCATTCCTTCCATTACAAAGTTTTTCTTAATGTAATTTCTCACACATTCCAATTGCTCTTCTCTTGTCATCTCTATAGGGAATGCCACCTCTATTTCTCTTGCAAATTGCGCATCACATCTTTTCTCTACTTTTTGAACTGCGTTCCATAACACTTCCCTGTCATAGTATTCTTGTGGGGCACATTTAGGAAGAATTATTTCTTTATGAACCACTCCCTTCTTCCTGGTAAAATCATGTGTAATACCGATTTCTTCGTTATACAATTTTTCACCAGAACGATATGCTGCAGATGCCACTGCTGTTCTTCCAGCCGACCTACTGATTATCTTAATTGATAAATGATATATTGACATTCTTACACCTCCCTTGGAAGAATTAATCCGCCGACGGAACGCGCCCGGCAGACTTTATAAAAGTCTGACCGGTTCGACCATCGGGAGAAACTGAAATATGTGGGCTCCGCCCACATATAAGTGCGCCCTTAGTAAACTAAGGGAGTTGGCAAAATCTCCTTCTAAGTTCTTATTAGTGAATCATTGTCATCATCTTTTCTCTCAAGAGCTTTAGTCAAAAATGCACCTCTAAACTCCTGTTCCTGAAGAAATTTCCTTAATCTAATAAGCTTTTCATCTTCAATCGGATTTCCATATACACTCTCAACCTCTGCACCAATCTGTATCAGTCTTTTTGTTCTTGCTTTACGATTTTCTTCAGCAATTCTTTGTTTCAAAAGCTTCTCCTGAGCCTTCATTTGCTCCTGTTTCTTATTAAGACTCTCTAACTGCTCTATCGCTGTTTTTCTCTTACCCATAAACCTTTACTCCTTTCCTATCCTGATTTTGCTATTAAGAATTCTATATCATATATCTGTTTCTTCTTTAAAATATCCAGTTTCTTCCCATACTTTTTTGTCTGGGCAATAATAGCTATATTCACTTGAATTCTCCATCTTCATTGCACACCCAAATTTCAGAATTCCCTTTTGTATTCCCAACCGAATATATTGAGCATCTTTTCCAATAGCTTTTGCTATCTCTGTAATCGGAACATTTCTTCCTGTAAAATCTGGTGTATCGACTACATACTTTACCTTTTCCATATTTTCTCCTTTCTCCTAGTCCAATCCTATGCGTCCATTTTCTTGAATTAAGTTTTTGCTATTGACTTAAATCGATTCTAGATATATTATAGTTTCACAATTAGTTTCTTTTAAGACCTATTATTTATCTGTTTGGAGGTATAAATTATGAATATGGTTATTATTGGAACCATTTTAAAGGATAGAATCAAAGAAAAAGGATATACTCAAGAAGAATTTTGTGAATTAGTTGGAATCGGATTATCTAGTTTGAAGAAATACATGAATGGAAAAGTATTTTATTCGATAGATACGCTTGAGCTCTTTGCAAATGCACTTGATTGTTCATACGATTATCTTCTTGGAAAAAGTAAAACTCCCAAACCTGAATTGCACGAGGTTAAAGAGTTAACAAGATTACAGGATAATGCAATTGAATATTTACAAGATTACGCAAAAGAATATGACATCAATGACAATGCAAAACGCTTTTTAGATACATTAAGCACAATAATTTCTAAAGAATTCATTGTAGACAGAATCATCGATTATCTGTATATCGATGATAAAGAAGAACTGCTAATTGAAGAAAACAGCGTTCTTCCTCAACCAGGTATCTATGTTGGGAAATCATATTTAAGCATTCCCGACATTGAAGATGCATATATGCTAGGGATTGTAAAAGCCCTGGTAAAAACAAAAAAACAAATAAAAAAGAAAGGATGATGTTATGTGAGATTACCTAACGGTTACGGAGGTGTCGTAAAGCTCTCCGGAAAAAGAAGAAAACCATATGCAGCACGAGTTACTGCCGGATGGAAACTAAACGAAAGAACAGGTAAAGCTGTTCAACAATATCAAATACTTGGCTATTCTGAAACAAAGGCAGGCGCCTTACAAATTCTTGCCAAGTATAATGATAATCCAATTGACTTATCAGCTATGAAGCTAACCTTTGAAGACATTTATAACAGATGGTCAGAGGAAAAATATCCGACTATTTCTCCATCAAATGTAAATGGTTATAAAGCTTCATTTGCACTATGTGGTGCTATTGCTAACAAACCATTCAAAGACATTAAGCTGGATAATTTACAACGTGTTGTTGACACATGCGGAAAGAACTATCCAACACTCAGGAAACTTTTAGTTCTATTCCATCAAATTTATGAATATGCGTTAAAGCATGAGCTCACCACAAAGGATTACTCTGAATTTGTAGATATATTAAAGTATAAGGATCGTAATCCAAATAAAGCTGATAGAAACAGATTAACTTCTGAAGAAATCGATAAGATATGGACTATGAAAGACGATAAGTATTATCAGATTGTATTGATGCTTATATATAATGGTGTCAGAATTTCGGAACTACTGGATTTGAAAAAAGAAAATGTACATCTTGATAAACGATATTTTGATGTGATCGACAGTAAAACAGAAAATGGTATCAGAAAGGTTCCCATTGCTGATAAGGTCTTAGATTTCTACAAAAACTGGTACAACGACAATATCGAATCAGAATACCTGCTTCACACAGAAGACGGAAAACATTTTCTATATAGGAACTATTACGATAGCTACTTCAAACCACTTATGAAAAACCTAAGCATAGAGAAAACTCCACACTGCTTACGACACACATGCATATCAATGCTGGCAGATGCACATGTAGACCAGACGACAATTAAAAAGATAGTAGGGCATTCAGGAGCTATGACTCTTACCGAAAAGGTTTATACTCATATGGATATTGGAGAATTAGTAAAAGCAATTAACCAAATTTAGGCGATACAGATACTTGCTGGTTACTTGCCACCTTAGAAAGGATGTTATCAAAAATGACTAAACTAAACAAAAAGGGATGTCTCACAACCAGATAAATCTGATGGAAAACATCCCTAATAATTTACATATAAATGTCTATTATATGTTACTTTTAAGTTACTTGTTTGTTACTTATCTATTCAAATCAAGCACTTTTCAGTAACATCCACAACTCTTGAAATCCAGCAAATAAGCCATTTCCCGAACTTCCAAAAGTAGCACATATTATCTCTTGCTGAACTGTGGAGCACGACGAGCTGCCTTTAAGCCGTACTTCTTTCTCTCCTTCATTCTTGGGTCTCTTGTTAAGAAACCGCTCTTCTTGAGTACCGGACGGAAATCTGCGTCTGCCTTGCAAAGTGCTCTTGCAATGCCGTGACGGATAGCACCAGCCTGACCTGTTGTACCACCACCGTGTACGTTAACGAGAACATCATACTTGTCTGCTGTCTCAGTAGCTACGAGCGGCTGACGAACGATGAGCTTAAGTGTCTCAAGACCGAAATACTCATCAATGCTTCTCTTGTTTATTGTGATATTGCCGTTACCAGGCATAATATATACTCTTGCGATGCTGCTCTTTCTTCTACCTGTACCATAGAATTTTGCGCTTGTTGCCTTAGCCATTGTATTTTCCTCCTTCTTGTTCCCTTAATTAAAATGTCAATGTCTCAGGCTTCTGAGCTGCGTGATCATGCTCAGGTCCTGCATATACATGAAGCTTTGTGTACATTGTTCTTCCTAAAGGTCCCTTTGGAAGCATACCCTTAACTGCTAACTCAACAGCTCTCTCAGGCTTCTTAGCCATAAGCTCTCTGAGTGTTGTCTCCTTCATACCGCCAACATAGTCGGAATGATTGAAGTAAATCTTCTGGTCTAACTTCTTACCTGTAACCTTAACCTTGTCTGCGTTAACGATGATTACATAATCACCTGTGTCAAGGCTTGGTGTAAATGTAGGCTTATTCTTGCCTCTAAGTACTGCTGCAACATTAGCTGCGAGACGGCCTAATGTATATCCTGTAGCGTCAACTACATACCATTTTCTTTCAATTGTTGATGGACTAGCCATAAATGTGTTCATTGGTCAACCTCCTTGAAATTTTCAAAAGCGTAAATTATTCAAAAACATATAGGATGTCATCGGCGATAAGACCGACAACGTGCCGTATAATCGGCGAAAGTATATAGTAAAATGTCGTACCGGGGCTTTGGCTGAACATTTACTTTCGTACTGTCACAGTTTTACATTATATAATAGGTTGTCCGGGATGTCAATGTCTTTTTAAGCTTTTTGTAAACAATTTTGGGGAAAATTATCCACAATTCTGTAGTGTAGTGTTGATTTTATCCACCGGAATTTTTTTATTGCCACATACGTCACCACCACAGCTAAAATAAAACAATTGAAAACTTTTGTCTTTTTCGCTATATTATTTTATATATGCGTGTACCTAAATTCACATATTCCGGCTATGAATACGTTTGCTTCACGCATATATTTTAGTTCCGGCAAATGAAGGGCAAAACTCACACAGTGCAAGGTGCTCTCACGCCCGCCCTTTCAGCAGCCATTGACTTGTATCAATAAAAGGAGTCTCTATGGATTTAAAACGTTACACACATAATCTTATATATGAAGGAAAAGACATGCCTCTTTCCGACAATCTGGCACGCTTTAAGATTGTCTGCCCGGAATACGCTCCGCATGAGATAGAGGTAAAGCCATACCCAATACCTGCAGCCGAGCATATTTTTGCACTTATGTGGGATATAAGCCCACAACATGTTGTTTCCGCGACACTGCTGCCCTCCGCCTCACATTTTCTCTATTCCAAGGGATTTACACCGGGAATGAAAACACAGATGCACTCACATGAATATCTTGAATTATTCTATATAATAGATGGCGAATACCGGCAGAAAATCCTTGGAAATGAATACGTTTTCCACAAGGGTGAGCTCTGTCTGATAGACCGCAACTGCCAGCATCAGGAAATCCTTGGTGATAAACCTGCCACCATTCTTTTTCTCGGAATCACGAATATCATGTTTGATGATGTCATGGAAAAAAAAGTAACCACTGAACGTATATCAGCTTTCTTAAAGACAGCTCTGCTTAAACAGAAATCGCTTCAGCAATACCTTCATTTTAAGCCGTTACCATCTGACTCACTCCCGCCTAATACCGGGCATGATAAAAATGGGTTCAGGATTGAAGATACGCTCATGCAGCTTCTAAATGAGCTTGACCACCACGATGAAGCTTCACCCTATATATGTCAGGGACTTTTGCTGAGAATATTCTACATACTCAGCACGCAGTATGATTTCTCCATATCACAGAAGCTGCGCCGCGAAATGAACTGGATTTTGTTTGAAGAGATTACACAATTCATGAATGAGCATCTTGCGGACATTTCCCTTGCCGCTCTCACGCAGGAATTTCATTTTCAGGAAGATTATTTTAACAGGCTTCTTAAATCACATGCAGGTCTCACCTACACTGAATATCTTCAACAGTGCCGGCTGAAAAGAGCCGAAGAACTTCTGCTCTCAACAAGCTACAGTATTGACTACATAATGGAGCTTATCGGCTATCACAACAAGGGTTACTTTTATAAGATTTTTCTGGAAAAATATAAAATGACGCCCGCACAGTACAGAGCGAAAAATAGAGGCAGGGCATAGACCTTTGACGTGGCTGGGTTGGGACAGGGGGTTGGGACAGGGGTCAGGTACATGTCCCAGGTATGGGACACGTACCTGACCCCTGTCCCAACCCGGCCCCTGTCCCAACCCAGCCACTGTCCCAACCCAGCCACTGTCCCAACCTCCGCTCACGCAAAAAAGCAATGCCCACTGTCTATCCGACAGTGGGCATTGCTTTTTGACATTGTTTAAAGCTTTCATCGATAATCACATCGATAAGAATATTCATCTTTTGTATACTTTTTCTTTAGTACATGTTCTTATGTAGTCACAATTATTGCTGTGTAACTGCTGTTTTTATAAATCCCATTTCCAATCTCTTACCTCAGGTAAGTCGATTCCATACTCATGGATGTACTGCTTATGCTCAACAAGCTTGTCGTTCATCTGCTGTACAAGATATGAACCTCTGTTTCCAAGCTGAGGAAGGAAGCAGACAGCGTTCTTTACAAGGTTGAAACGGTCAATCTCATTCTGTACTCTCATATCGAATGGAGTTGTGATTGTACCTTCCTCCTGATAACCGTATACATGAAGGTTACGGTTATTTCTGCGGTATGTAAGCTCATGGATGAGTGTATGGTAGCCATGGAACGCAAATACAATTGGCTTATCCTTTGTGAACAGCGCATCGTACTCAGCGTCTGTAAGGCCATGAGGATGCTTGGTGCTAGGCTCAAGCTTCATAAGGTCTACTACGTTTACAACACGGATTTTAAGCTCCGGAAGAGCCTTTCTCAAAATTGTGACTGCTGCAAGTGTCTCGAGTGTCGGTGTGTCGCCACAGCATGCCATAACGATATCCGGCTCCTGTCCCTGGTCATTGCTTGCCCAATCCCAGATACCGATACCCTGTGTACAATGCTTGACAGCCTGCTCCATTGTGAGCCACTGCTGTCTTGGGTGCTTGGAAGTTACAAGCACGTTCACATAGTTACGGCTTCTGATACAATGATCGAAGCATGAAAGAAGACAGTTAGTATCTGGTGGCAGATAAAGACGTACAACGTCTGACTTCTTATTTGCAATATGGTCAAGGAAGCCCGGATCCTGATGTGTGAATCCGTTGTGATCCTGCTGCCATACATTTGATGAGAGAATAAGGTTCAGTGAAGCAATCGACTGTCTCCAAGGAAGCTGGTTGCATACCTTTAACCACTTAGCGTGCTGTGCACACATAGAATCTACAACTCTGATAAATGCCTCATAGCTTGCAAAGAAACCATGACGTCCGGTAAGAAGGTATCCCTCTAACCAGCCCTCGCACATGTGCTCTGAGAGCATTGAATCCATTACACGTCCATCAACCGAAAGAAACTCATCAGAATCGTACTTCTCATTGTTCCAGTCACGGTTAGTAACCTCGAATACCTTGCCAAGACGGTTGGACATCGTCTCATCAGGTCCGAAGATACGGAAGTTCTTTGACTCCTCGTTGAGCTTGAAGATGTCTCTTACAAATCCGCCAAGCTCTATCATATCCTGTGCCTCAACAGCGCCCGGCTTAGGCACATCTATACCATACTCTCTGAAATCAGGGAGTCTTAAATCCTTTAAAAGCTTACCACCGTTAGCATGTGGGTTAGAACCGATTCTTCTGTCCCCTGTAGGAGCAAGAGCCTTAAGCTCAGGAATAAGCTTGCCGTTCTCATCGAAAAGCTCCTCCGGATGGTAGCTCTCCAGCCAGTTCTTTAATAACTCAAGGTGCTCCGGCTTCTCCATTGTAATAGGAACCTGATGAGCTCTGAAGGAACCCTCAATCTGCTTGCCGTCAACCTCCTTAGGTCCTGTCCAGCCCTTCGGTGTACGAAGCACAATCATAGGCCACTTATGTCTTGTTGTATCTCCATCCTCCCTTGCTGACTTCTGGATTGCCTTGATTTCATCCATGCAGGCATCAAGAGCCTCTGCCATCTTGCGGTGCATTGTCATAGGGTCATCACCCTCAACAAAGTATGGCTTCCAGCCACATCCGTCGAAGAAGTTCTCAAGCTCCTCATGGGAGATACGCGCAAGAACAGTAGGATTGCTTATTTTGTAGCCGTTAAGATGAAGGATAGGAAGAACCGCACCGTCATTTTTGGCATTTAAGAACTTGTTACACTGCCATGATGTTGCAAGAGGACCTGTCTCAGCCTCGCCATCACCAACGATACATGCAACAACTAAATCCGGGTTATCGAATACAGCTCCGAATGAATGTGCAAGTGAGTATCCAAGCTCACCACCCTCATTGATTGAGCCCGGAGTCTCAGGTGCTACATGGCTTGAGATACCGCCCGGGAAGGAGAACTGCTTACACAGCTTCTTAAGACCATCCATATCCTCTCCAATGTTAGGATATATCTCGCTGTATGTTCCCTCAAGGTATGTATTCGCAACGAAGAAATTTCCGCCATGACCCGGACCTGAAATTAAAATCATATCCTGATCATACTTCTTAATTACCCGGTTCAAGTGTACATATACAAAGTTCTGTCCCGGAACTGTACCCCAGTGGCCAACAATTTTCTTTTTAATGTGATCCATAGTAAGCGGCTCACGAAGTAACGGATTGTCAAGAAGATATAGCTGAGCTGCACCAAGATAGTTCGCTGCACGCCAGTAAGCATCCATTTTCTTGAGATACTCGTCTGTGAGCGGCTGCTTTTCAACAACGTTCATGTCTGACATAATTTTCTCCATTCAGCAGGTTTTCCTGCGTATATCTTATTATCCGGGTTCCAACCAAGCACGATTCCCAATACATTATACCAAAGCATTCGCGGATAACTTAACTGCGCAAATACAATTGATTACTTCACCTGAAATGTTATCCCGGATATTGTTATATTTTAGACAATTCAATGCATATCCGCAATTTCCAATCACTGTCAAAAAAAAGTAATGTTACCTACAGCGACCTGTTTTGGACATAAAAAAAGACAGCGGGCATAAAACAGCGGTTTGCCTGGGACAGTGGGGTCAGACCCCTGTCCCAGACAAAATTGGGACAGGGGTCTGACCCCACTGTCCCAAGCCATGATTACTGTCTTACATTGAAAGCCTTGATTCCCGGATATACTGCTGCCTGCCCAAGCTCTTCTTCTATACGTAGAAGCTGGTTGTACTTGGCAACGCGCTCCGAACGGCTAGGCGCGCCTGTCTTAATCTGGCAGGTATTAAGTGCAACCGCAAGGTCGGCAATCGTCGTGTCCGCTGTCTCGCCTGAACGGTGTGAGGATATGGCTGTATAGCCTGCCTTGTGTGCCATCTTGATTGCCTCAAGTGTCTCCGATACCGAGCCTATCTGGTTAAGCTTTATGAGAATTGCATTTCCTGCCCCAAGCTCAATTCCCTTTGACAGACGCTCCGTGTTGGTGACAAAGAGGTCATCGCCGACCAGCTGTACCTTATCTCCCAGCCTCTTAGTGAGCTTCTGCCAGCCTTCCCAGTCCTCCTCATCAAGTCCATCCTCAATTGAGATTATAGGATACTTTTCACACAGTGCTGCCCAATGCTCGATAAGCTCCTCCGAAGTATACTCTGTTCCTGCCTTCGGAAGCTTGTAAAAGCCCTTGCCCTTCCCACTCTTCCACTCGGACGAGGCTGCATCCATGGCAATCTTAAAATCACGTCCCGGCTCATAGCCTGCCTTCCTGACCGCCTCAAGTATCGTCTCAACTGCCTCCTCATCGGACTTAAGCGCCGGTGCAAATCCACCTTCATCGCCTACGGATGTGGCAAGCCCGCGCTCCTTTAAGATAGCTGCAAGTGCGTGGAATACCTCCGCACACCATCTTAAGCACTCCTTGAACGATGGTGCGCCTACAGGCATGATCATGAATTCCTGCACATCAAGCCCTGAGGAGAGTGCATGGCAGCCTCCATTTACTATATTCATCATAGGAACCGGAAGTCTGTTTCCCGATATTCCGCCAAGGAAACGATAAAGGGGAATATCAAGAGCTATGGCCGCTGCTCTTGCCGCTGCAATCGAAACAGCAAGAATCGCATTAGCGCCAAGCCTTGACTTATCCTTGGTTCCATCCGCCTCAAGCATTGCCCTGTCAACCGCATATATATCGGAGGCATCAAGCCCTGTAACCGCATCATTGATAACCGTATTGATATTCCCAACAGCCTTCAATACACCCTTTCCAAGATATCTTGACTTATCTCCATCGCGAAGTTCAAGCGCCTCAAATTCACCTGTTGACGCACCACTAGGTGCTGTTCCCCTTCCAACAGTTCCATCTGCAAGATATACCTCCGCCTCAACTGTTGGATTTCCTCTGGAGTCTAATATTTCCCTTCCGACAACCTTTTCGATTTCAAGATAATTCATGACAAATCTCCCTTCTGCTGTCCTCCCCGGAAGGGCCAGACAAACCCTTCCGAAAGAAGTCATTACATGATTATTCACAAGTTAGTATTATCTAACCAAAGTTATAGTATACTATCTCGTTGCGATTGTCAAGAATTAACCCAGCCATTTTTTCAAAACCTCGGTCAGTCTCCCAAACTCCAACGGCTTAGCTATATGTTCATTCATTCCGGCGGAATATGCCGCCTCAACATCCTCCGTAAAGGCATTAGCCGTCATTGCTATTATCGGTATGCTCTTCGCATCCTCCCTGTCAAGCCCTCTTATACACCTTGCTGCATCATAGCCATTCATAACAGGAAGCTGGATATCCATAAATATGAGCCCATAATATCCCGGTTCGTGTGCCATGCAGCGTTCAACCGCCACCCTGCCATTTTCGGCAAGCTCCACATTGACACCCGTTATTCCTATCAGCTCTGAAGCCACCTCGGCATTTCTTTTATTATCCTCAACAAGAAGAATATTTTTGCCGCTATATATATTATAGCTGCTCTCATATAATGTATTATAACCATTTTCCGTCCAGTTAATCTTCTCCTGCTGATATATTGTATCCGGCAGCTTAAGAAAAATTGTGACAGTGAACTTAGAACCCTTATTCACCTCACTCTCAACCTGTATCGTGCCATCCATCATTGAAACAATGTTCTTCGCTATTGAAAGCCCCAGTCCTGTTCCCTCAATACTGTTTATACGAGTATCCTCGGCTCTTGAAAACGGGTCAAAAATATATTTCATATACTCCTGCGTCATCCCAATACCATTGTCCTCAAATATAAACTCATAACACCCTAACCTTGGTGTTCTCGAACTCTTTTCATTCAGACTGATTGTGATATTACCATACGGCGGAGTATATTTTACCGCATTCCCGAGAAGATTGACAAACACCTGCCGGATTCGCTGCGAGTCTCCCTCCACTGTTGTATGCTTTAATTCCCCGATATTAAGTGTAAGCTTATGATGCTTTTCATCTATCACCGCTCTGGACATTTCAATTAAATCCTGTGTGAGCTTTACAATGTCAAACTGCTCTGAACCCAATTCAAAATTTCCCGCTTCAATCTTACTCATATCAAGCACTTCGTTTAACAGCCCTAAAAGATGGGCACTTGACATATCAATTTTTTTCAGACAATCCGACACCTTTTCCATATCACCTAAATTCATCCGTGCTATGGTTGTCATTCCTATAATGGCATTCATAGGAGTTCTTATATCATGGCTCATTCTTGAAAGGAAATCCGATTTAGCCGCATTCGCCTGCTTAGCGGATTCATACGCCTTTACCAATGATATTTTATTTTTATACTCTTCAGCTCTCAGCCTGGTAACATCCTTTACCGTACACATTGCAACCATATCGTGTGCCGGGTCATCATAAACTATGAGTATTGTATGACGGATAACCCTTATTGAAGCTTCCCCGCGAAGTTTTGACTGAAATTCATGGACAATCTCTGCCTTGCCATCTAAAAATGACTGCATAATATGTTCGCGGTTATATATTTTCTTAAAGCTCTCCCTATCCTGCGGCGACACCATTTTCTCAGCCCATTTATTTGCAAATTCATCAAATCTGCAAGGTACCGACAGCCCTACTTCATTAAGGACATCCACTTCCACTCCATCTATTGTCTCATACATCTCATCTGTTATACAATTGGCGGTAAGATTTATGTAATACACCATCGAGGCTCCTGAAACCATAGCCTGTCGATACTGTTCTTCACTGGTAAGATTCTTTCTTAATTGTTCATTTATAGACTCAAGACGCTGTTTCGCTTCAATTTCAGACTGTCTGCGGTCATCAATAAGCGAAATGAATATAATTATAACAAGCTCGTCCGAAGCATGACTTACAATTGCTGCCCTAAGCTCAGTCCAATGCTGCCCATCCGACAGAAGCTGCGGAAGCTCCAGCACAATCGGTTCACCGCTTTCAGAAAAATGCTTTTTAACTGCTGCCGTACAAAAATACTTTTCAAATTTGCCACGATAGTCCGCATCCACCTTATTATAAATATACTCGTACAGCTTATCATACTCAGTTCTTCTCGGGAGTACTGCATCAACTACCGCATTAGCAAACAGCTCGCAGCGATTCAGCGTGAGATTAGCATATACAATGCATAGATATGTGTTACTCATGGCTGCAAAAATTGCATTTTTCTCCTTTTCCATAAGTCTTTCGCGCTGAATGTCTGCCTCTATATTCTTTGCGCTCATGTATATGCACTTGATGTTGCCATCCTTGTCCGACAAAGGTGTCAAAATAACCCTCATCGCCTCAGGAAGTCCCGATTCCCCGATAATGTGTACCTGAAATTCCGTCTCCTGTCTAAGTCTTTTCAGGTTATTTATCTCCATCTGCCACTTAAAAAAGCGATAATCCTGACTATATATATGATTTTCGGCAATATTATCCATAAAGACATCAAAATCATACTGCTTTCCAGTCAAATCGGTTCTTGTTCCGCAATACATTATTATCGCTTTTTTTGAAATGACATCTATTTCAAGACAAAGATCCATAAATCCCATCATATTATGGAACAAAACACGGTTATATTTATAACTGTGAATATCGTAATCCGCAGCTGAACAGCCGTAACTGTTCCTTTCTCCCCCTGCTTCCTGCTCATCATTCATACTCAATCACCTTAAGAGTCAGCCCCTTAGCCGGTGCCGTAGGACCTGCTCCCTTTCTGTCCCTCTTATCAATTATTTTTTCAACTTCCTCCGGTCTCATCTGTCCTCTTCCCACCATAAGAAGTGTACCGGCAATAATTCTAACCATATTATACAAAAAACCATTCCCCTTTATGGTCATTGTAATAATATCATCCTTTCTCTCAAGTTCTAAGGAGTACACTGTTCTCACCGTATCCTTCACCTGGCTTCCCGAAGCCATAAAGCATACAAAGTCATGTGTTCCGACAATATATTCTGCTGCCCTTCTCATGCTGTCAATATCCAGCCTTCCACGGTAAAAATATGTATTGCGCCTTCTGTTCGGATCGGGCAATGCCGTGTTCAGTATCCTGTACTGATATGTCTTTCTGCAATCACAATGCCTTGGATGAAAATTATCTTCAGCTGCAATCGATTCGACCACTACAATATCCTCCGGAAGCAGGTTATTGAGTGCATATTTTATCTTATCGGACGGAATAGTTGTCTCACAGTCAAATACCGCCACATTCCCCTCTGCATGAACTCCAGCATCGGTGCGGCTCGCACCTATCAGGGGTACATCTGTGCCCATAAGCTTGTTGAGGGCGCTCTTAAGAGTGCCCTCAACCGTCCTCAGCCCGGGCTGTATCTGCCAGCCACAGTATTCTGTTCCGTCATAAGCTACACGAAGCATATAACGCATAAAGTATTCCCTTCCCCCTATTCCAATGCTTTTTCTATCTCTCTGATAACAATTTTCAGAGCCTTTATCCTTGCATAATATTTATTGTTGGACTCAAGTATATACCATGGTGCAAAATCGGTGCTTGTCCTGTGAAGCATCTCATTCACAGCATCCTCATACTGATCCCATTTTTCCCTGTTGCGCCAGTCCTCATCCGTTATCTTCCATCGCTTCTCCGGGGTGTTCTCCCTGTCCTTAAAACGCGCAAGCTGCGTCTCCTTGTCTATCTGAACCCAGAACTTTATTATTACCGCGCCCCAGTCCTTAAGCTCCCTCTCGAACTCATTTATCTCATTGTAGGCTCTCTGCCAGTCATTCTGGCTGCAGAAGCCCTCAAGCCTCTCGACCATAACCCTTCCGTACCATGTTCTGTCAAAAATAGCGATATGGCCTGTCTTAGGAAGTCTTGTCCAGAAACGCCACAGATAATGCCTCGATTTCTCATGCGGTTCGGGACTGGCAATAGGGTGCACATCATACCCGCGCGGGTCAAGCGCACCTGCGATTCTCTTTATATTACCGCCCTTGCCTGCCGCATCCCAGCCTTCATAGGCGATGATAACCGGCACCTTCTTCCTGTACAGCTCATTATGGAGCTTGGCAAGCTTCTTCTGACACTTTGCAAGCTGCTTTCTATACTCCATGACATCCATATCCTGATTAAGCTCAACCTCCGACAGCATCGGCATGCTCCTTAATCTGAACCTGTTCTCCGGTATAGCTGCCTCCTGCACACCTGCCTCAAGACTCTCGTCAAGCTTCTCTAAAAGAACTGACATCAGCTCAAGCTGTGCCCACTTATGGTGCTTGGCATCTATAATATTCCACGGTGACCTGCTATCCTCGAAGCGCTGCATAAAATAATCGAACTGCCTGCAGCACTTATCATAGTTCTTATTCTGCCACTTGTCCTTATCGGATACCCTCCAGCTCGTGTTCTTGTCCTCAAGAAGTCTGTCCATTCTCCTTCTCTGTTCCTTCTTGGTGATATGGAAAAAGAACTTAACCAGCAGATATCCGTTATCCGCAAGCTGTCTCTCAAAGCACTCCACTGAACGGATTCCTCTCTCATATTCATCCTCCGATATTTTACCATGAAGCAGCTGTGAATTCAGCTCATCCATCCAGCCGCCCTCTAAGAACATGAACTTTCCCGCTTCGGGAAGCTGTGCAAAATACTTATACAGGAACGGACGTCTAAGCTCTTCCTCCGAGGGCTTATCCATCGTTCTCACATCGAAAAATCTCGGGTCAAGGTCTTTTATAACCTTTCCCAGCACACTTCCCTTGCCTGCCGCATCCCAGCCCTCCAGCACAACAAGCACCGGAAGCTTCTTCTCCTTGACCTGTATCTGTATATCCGCAAGTCTCTTTTTCGCCTCTTCAACGCCCTCATCAATCTCCGCATCAACAGGTCTTTTAGGTCTGTTCCAGTTATCAAGCATATTATCCCCCTTTTCCGGGCACCACGCAGCCCACACTATGATACTGTTAAAAATTCCTACACATAATTATACATGTATTTTATCACACTGCGTATCTAAACAAAACACTTTTTACCTTTGTCACAATAATATTTTCACTGCAATCATAACCGCAAGATATGCGAATATAATGATATACGCAACAGCATCGGCGCGTCTGTAACTGAGCGGCTTCATCTTGGTTCTGCCCTCACCGCCCCTGTAGCACTTGGCCTCCATAGCTGTAGCTAAATCGTAAGCACGTCTTATCGCAGAAATAAAAAGCGGAACCAGCAGTGGAACCATCGCCTTCGCCTTCTTTACGATGCCTCCTGTCTCAAAATCAGCGCCCCTCGCCTGCTGTGCCTTCATAATCTTGTCCGTTTCGTCTATCAGAATCGGTATAAATCTGAGCGCAATCGACATCATCATCGATATCTCGTGAACCGGTATGCGGATAACCTTCAGGAATCCAAGGCTCTTTTCAAGTCCGTCCGTCAGGTCATTCGGTGTCGTCGTGAGTGTCATAAGCGAAGAACCCATTATAAGAAATACAAGCCTTACAGCCATAGCGGCCGCTATATATATGCCTTCCTTAGTCACCCTTATCTTCCATATCTGGAAAAGCACCTCGCCGTCTGTGAGAAATATGTTAAAAATAACGCTGAACATCAGCAGCATAAATACAGCCTTCAGACCTCTTAAAATAAATTTAACAGGAACCTTTGAAGCTCTTATGCAGGCGAACAGAAACAAGCCCGCAATCGTATATATAAGTATATTCTGCCCTAAAAAAAGGGAAATAATGTATATAAGCGTCCAAAACAATTTAACTCGCGGGTCGAGCTTGTGGATTATCGAATTAGACGGATAATACTGTCCGATTGTTATGTCCCTTAACATTTAAAACCTCCAAGTGCCTTCTTCACTGTAGCCACAGCCTCCTCCATAGTGATTGCATCTGTATCCACATCAAAGCCGTTTGCTTTCAAAGCATTCATAATGTACGTTAGCTGCGGAGCGGCAAGACCGATTTTCTCAAGTTCCCTATAATTTCTGAATACCTTTTTAGGTATATCATCGTACATAACCCTTCCATGGTCAAGCACTATAAGCCTTCCGACATATTTTGCGACATCCTCCATGCTGTGTGACACAAGAATTACCGTTATTCCTGTCTCCTCATGCAGCTTCTTTATCTGGTCAAGAATCTCATCCCTGCCCTTCGGGTCAAGCCCGGCTGTCGGCTCGTCAAGTATAAGCACCTCCGGCTTCATGGCAAGAACACCCGCAATCGCCGCTCTTCTCTTCTGTCCTCCGGACAGCTCAAACGGAGAATTGTAGAACAATTCCTTGGGGAAGCCTACCATCTCCAACGCCTCAAAAGCCCTAAGCTCGACATCCTTCTTATCCAGTCCAAGGTTCTTAGGTCCGAAACACACATCCGTGAACACATCACTCTCAAAGAGCTGGTGCTCAGGATACTGAAAGACAAGCCCCACCTTGCTTCTTAGGTTTTTCATCACAAAGCCCTTTTCATATATGTCCTGTCCGTCATAATATATATTTCCGCTCGTAGCCCTGAGCAGACCGTTAAGGTGCTGTGTCAACGTAGATTTGCCTGAGCCTGTGTGACCTATAAGCCCGATAAATTCTCCCTTATCGATTGTAAGACTCACATCATCAAGCGCCGTCTTCTCAAAGCCGCTCCCCTCACTATATACATAATTCACCTTATCCAATATGATTAGCATGAAGTACTCCTTCTATCTATATGATTGTGCTTCGCCACCTTAATAAGCTCCTGCGTAAATTCCTCTATCGTAAGAATCCCCCTCTTCATCGGAATCCCCGACTTCTCAAGTTCAAACGCAAGCTCCGTTGTGTGAGGCACATCAAGCCTCAATGCCTTTAAGTGCTCGACCTTTGAAAACACCTCACGCGGCGTACCGCTTAAGACAACCTTTCCTTCATCCATCACAAACACCTTATCTGCTCCTATTACCTCATCCATATAATGCGTTATGAGAATTACTGTCACATGCTCCTCTTTGTTGAGCTTCGTTATTGTGGCTATAACCTCCTTGCGTCCATTAGGGTCAAGCATAGCTGTCGGCTCATCAAGCACAATGCACTTAGGCTTCATCGCAAGTATTCCCGCAATGGCAACCCTCTGCTTCTGTCCGCCTGAGAGCTTGTTAGGTGAGTGGTGCCTGTATTCTGTCATACCGACAGCCTCAAGTGACGCATCCACGCGCTCCCAGATTTCCTTCGTTGGTACTCCTAAATTTTCCGGTCCGAATCCTACATCCTCCTCAACTATGGTTCCGATAATCTGATTGTCCGGGTTCTGGAAAACCATTCCCGCCGTCTGCCTTATATCCCACAGCTTAGCTTCATCCTTTGTATCCATTCCGTCCACCCATATAGTTCCCTCCGTCGGTGAGAGAAGTGCATTTATATGCTTGGCAAATGTGGATTTTCCTGAGCCGTTATGCCCTAATATTGCAATAAATTGTCCCTGTTCTATATCAAGAGATACGTGGTCAACCGCAGTTTTCACGTTCTCAATGTTATCCTCTTCATCTCTGATTATATATTCAAATGTAAGATCCTTTGCCTGTACAATACCCATGTCTGTCCTCTTTCTGTTGCAGCCCTCTTCTATCTCTTTGCAGACCTCCCCATTCATCCGCAATCCCACACTTAACTTACATACTAAAACACACTAATGCCTGTTGCCACAGACATATTCTACATCCTAAATAGTCTGCAGAAGTAACATCCTGTATTCAGAAAAAGCGAATGCTGCCCTGCAACATTCGCTTCCTGTTAACTTAATATCAACAATATACGCAATCCGCTTTCGCTTCCTGCTCATATAAAATAGATTATACTAACTCGATTACTACTTCCATAGCAGCATCGCCCTTACGTGGTCCAATCTTTACGATTCTTGTGTAACCACCGTTACGGGACTCATACTTAGGAGCGATCTCGTCAAATAACTTAGCAACTAAATCAACTTCCTTTGTATTCTTCTTTCTTCCGGCTGCCTCAGCAGGAACCTCTGTTACAGAGTAAAGAACCTTGTTCATCTGCTTTCTGGCATGAAGTCTTGAAGGCATATCCTTCTTAATCTTCTTCTCAACTGTATCATATACAGTCTTCTTCTTGCCATCAACAACTTCCTTAACTCTCTTGCCTTCGCTGTCCTTACGGGCAACCTTAGCCTGAACTGTTACTTCCTCGAAGTTATCCTTCTCCTTAACAGCCATAGCGATAAGTCCCTCTGCAACCTTGCGGATTTCCTTAGCCTTAGCCTCTGTTGTAACAATCTTGCCATTGTATAATAAAGCTGTTACCTGATTTCTGATTAAAGCCTTTCTCTGGCTTGATGTTCTTCCAAGTTTTCTATACTTTGCCATTTTAATTTTCCTCTCTTTCATGGTGCATCCGGCCACGCACTTTGGACTTACTTACCGAATGTAAATTAGTTCCACATAGAGAAAATTATTAGCGTACACTTTGGATTTACCGCTAATAATTATCTATTTATGCTTTATATACTTTATTCTTCTGAAGGGTTAAGCTGAAGTCCAAGCTCCTTTAACTTAGCTAATACTTCCTCTAATGACTTACGTCCGAGGTTTCTTACCTTCATCATATCGTCTGAAGTCTTATTACATAATTCTTCAACCGTGTTGATACCGGCTCTCTTTAAGCAGTTATATGAACGAACTGATAACTCAAGTTCATCAATGCTCATCTCAAGAACCTTCTCCTTCTCATCGTCTTCCTTCTCTACCATGACATCAATCTTCTTGGCATTCTCGGATAAATCGATGAATAAGCTGAGATGCTCACTGAGTACCTTTGCGGCAAGGCTTACAGCCTCATCCGGTGCAAGTGTACCATTAGTGAACACATCCAATGTAAGCTTATCATAGTCAGTAATCTGACCCACACGAGTATTCTCAACAGCCAAATTAACTCTCTCAACAGGTGTGTAGATGGAGTCAATGGCAAGTGTGCCGATTGGCTGATCCTCGCTCTTATTTTTCTCTGAGCTGACATAGCCTCTGCCCTTAGTAATTGTAAGCTCCATAAAAAGCTTGCAATCAGGACCGCCGTTAAGTGTGGCAATTTTAAGGTCAGGATTAAGTATTTCAATGTCTGAGTCAACCTGAATATCAGATGCTCTTACAACACCTTCTCTTCCATCGCATTCGATGTAAGCAATCTTAGGCTCATTCGTCTCACTGTTGTTCTTGATAGCGAGCTTCTTGATGTTCATGATAATCTCAGCAACGTCTTCCTTAACACCCGGAATAGGACTGAACTCATGTAAAACGCCTTCAATCTTAACCTGGCTTACTGCAGCACCCGGTAATGAAGATAACATAATTCTTCTAAGTGAATTACCCAGTGTTGTACCGTAGCCTCTCTCAAGTGGTTCAACGACAAATCTTCCATACTTCTTGTCTTCAGACATCTCTGCAATTTCAATTTTTGGTATTTTAAAATCGAACACTGGAAAGCCCCTCCTTTTGGGTTATATTATGTGTGAGAGCGTTATACGGCCTAATTATTACTTAGAGTATAACTCGACTATAAGCATCTCATCAACAGGAACATCAATAACCTCTCTTGTAGGAAGGTTCTTAACTGCACCCTTTAAATTCTCTGAATCAGCCTCAAGCCACTCCGGAACTACTCTTCCGGCTGTTGCATCAAGGACATCCTTATATCTCTGAGAAGACTTGTTCTTTTCCTTAATCTCAATTGTATCGCCAGCCTTAACTAAGTAAGATGGAATGTTAACAGCCTTACCATTTACAAGAACATGCTTGTGATCTACGATCTGTCTGGCTTCCTTTCTTGTTCTGGCAAAACCTAATCTGAAGATAACATTGTCAAGTCTTGACTCAAGAATAACCATGAGGTTCTCACCTGTCTGGCCATTCATCTTCTCAGCCTTCTCGAAATAGTTGCGGAAAGGCTTCTCTAATACGCCATAGATGAACTTAGCCTTCTGCTTCTCTCTGAGCTGGAGACCATACTCGCTCACCTTCTTATTGGCTCTCTTTAACTGTCTGTTTGATTTCTTATCTATTCCTAAATAAATTGGATCTAATCCAAGTGATCTGCATCTTTTAAGAACAGGAACTCTATTAATAGCCATCTTTATTACCTCCTATTAGACTCTTCTACGCTTTGGTGGACGGCATCCATTGTGTGGAACTGGTGTAACGTCCTTAATGCTGGTAACTTCAAGGCCGCATGCCTGAAGAGCACGAATAGCTGCCTCACGACCTGCTCCTGGTCCCTTAACCATAACGTCTACAGTCTTTAAACCGTGTACTAAAGCTGCCTTAGTAGCAGTTTCTGCTGCCATCTGAGCTGCATAAGGAGTAGATTTCTTTGAACCTCTAAATCCTAGACCACCGGCACTAGCCCATGATAAAGCGTTACCCTCTGTATCTGTAAGTGTAACGATTGTATTGTTGAATGAAGCCTGGATATGTGCCTGTCCGCGTTCAACGTTCTTCTTAACGCGCTTCTTTGTCACTTTCTTTGTAACCTTAGCCATTTTCTAAACTAACCTCCCTTATGGGTTCCCTTGCGGGTTATTTCTTCTTGTTTGCGATTGTCTTCTTAGGACCCTTGCGAGTTCTAGCGTTTGTCTTAGTCTTCTGTCCTCTGACTGGAAGACCCTTTCTGTGACGGATACCTCTGTAGCATCCAATCTCCTGTAATCTCTTAATGTTGAGAGCTATCTCTCTTCTTAAATCACCTTCAACAGGTACTTCTAATGTCTCGATTGCCTTCTGGATTCTAGCAACCTCATCGTCTGTTAAATCCTTAACTCTGGTATCAGGGCTAACTCCTGCCTCGTTAAGAAGACGATTAGAAACAACGCGGCCGATACCGTAGATATAGGTAAGACCGATCTCAACTCGTTTTTCTCTTGGTAAATCAACACCAGCGATACGTGCCATGTGCTCTTACACCTCCATTGTTGTTTAACGTTAATGTTACATTGGGTATTACTTTAATAATTTATTTTAAGTGACAAACAACACCTCCGGGTGGTTCATCACTGCAGCCGCAAAATTCCGAAAGAGGATGAAACAACGAATGCTACGCTGCGCGTGCCATTCTTATGTTGGTAAATCAACCCTGCTTCTGCTTATGCTTTGGGTTCTCGCAGATTACCATAATATTTCCTTTTCTCTTGATGATCTTGCATTTCTCGCAAATAGGCTTAACTGATGATCTAACCTTCATGGTAAATCCTCCTTTCCATAAATGCACGCATAACCGCTTCGAAACGACATTCTCCACAGTCACAACTATACTACTTATATATTTATATGGAAGTCCGTTGCTGCAACTCGTGGTGAACTTCCCTATAAACTAAATAACTGAAAAAAAACGTCCGTCCTATAATATATCATAGGTATGGTATAAATTGCAAGCTTTTTTTCAAAATTATTTATCACGCCAGATAATTCTTCCCTTTGTCAAATCATACGGGGATAATTCAATTGTTACCTTATCACCAGGAAGAATTCTGATGTAGTTCATACGAAGCTTACCACTGATGTGTGCAAGTACCTGATGGCCATTCTCAAGCTCTACCTGGAACATTGCATTAGGAAGCTTCTCAACTACCTTACCTTCAATTTCAATTACATCTGACTTTGACATGTCTCCTCGCATTCTGCCGCAGTGCGGCCATATACAACCTACAGTTCTAATTCGGTAATGACAGAATCTCACATCCGTCCTTAGTTATAAGTATGGTATTTTCATAGTGTGCTGAGAGTGAATTGTCTGCACTGACAACCGTCCAGTCATCATCTAACCATTCAACCTCCCATGTACCCATGTTGATCATAGGCTCAACAGCAAGTGTCATTCCCGCCTGAAGCTTCATTCCGCGGAATCTCTGGCGGAAATTCGGCACCTCAGGCTCCTCATGGAGCTTCGTTCCTATTCCGTGACCAACCAAATCTCTTACAACCCCATATCCAAACTTCTCTGCGTATGCAGCAATCGCATTGGATATTTCATGCAGATGTCCGCCATCCTTCGCATACTTGATTCCCTCGAAGAATGACTGTCTGGTCACATCAATAAGCTGCCTTGCCTCCGGGCTTATATTGCCTACGCCGTGTGTTCTTGCGGCATCGGAATGATATCCCTTGTAAATAACTCCTGCGTCAAGACTCACTATATCTCCGTCCTTGATTATTCTCTTCTTTGACGGAATACCATGCACAACTTCCTCGTTAACGGATACACATATTGATGCCGGATATCCATTATAATTAAGAAATGAAGGGATACAGCCATAATGTCTTATCTGCTCGTATCCGTACCTGTCTATATCATAGGTACTGATTCCCGGCTTGAGAAACTTTTCAAGGTCCTCATGGACTCTTCCAAGTATTCTTCCAGCCTCACGCATTAGCTCTATTTCTCTGCTGGACTTAATTGTAACTGACATATTAGCACCTTACCCTAAAATCTTTACAATTGCATTAAAGACATCTTCCATATCAACAGTTCCGTCTACCTCAGCAAGAACGCCCTTATTCTTATAGAAATCTATAAGAGGCTGTGTCTGCTTGTGATATACATTAAGTCTGTTCTGAACTGTCTCAGGCTTGTCATCATCTCTTAAAATAAGCTCCTTGCCACATCTGTCACATATTCCATCAACCTTGGTCGGTGCATATACAACATGATATGTTGAACCACATGATACACATGCTCTTCTTCCGGACATTCTGTTCACAATATTCTCATCAGGTACTTCAACATTGATAGCATAATCAATCTTCTCACCTGCGTTTGTGAGAGCCTCATCAAGAGCCTCTGCCTGAGGAATTGTTCTTGGGAATCCATCAAGCACATATCCATTCTTACAATCCTCTGCCTTAAAACGATCCATTATGAGATCGAGTGTGAGCTCATCTGGAACCAAAAGACCCTTATCCATATATTCCTTAGCCTTTTTTCCAAGCTCTGTGCCGTTTTTAATGTTGGCTCTGAAGATATCTCCCGTTGAGATATGCGGTATATTATACCTGTCTGCAATCTTCTTTGCCTGTGTGCCTTTACCTGCACCCGGAGCACCTAACATAATGATTTTCATTATAACTGCCTCCCTGAACAACGAATGATTTATTGTATGAATCATTATCCGTCAAAAACAAATCAACCTGATGACCTTTCGTGCGCCGGCGTACCGACTTACATCCAGCCATCAGGTTGAGTAAGAATCTGATTTAGAAGATTCTCGATGGCTTTCTTACAACCATCAATGCTTCTATCTGTCTTATTGTCTCAAGTACAACGCCCACGATAATGATGATAGATGTTCCACCAAATGATACGTCCGCATTAAATACACCTGAGAAGAAAATAGGAATAACAGATATTATTGTAAGTCCTACCGCACCGATGAAGATGATGTAATTAAGTATTCTTGTAAGATACTCAGCAGTTGGCTTACCAGGTGTTATACCACCAATAGTAGCTCCGCTCTTCTGAAGATTACGTGCAACTTCATATGGATTAAATGTTATTGATGTATAGAAATATGCAAAGAAAACAATCAATGCAATATATACAATCAAACCAATTGAATATATCGGTGCATTCGGATCACACCAGTTGCCCTGTGATAAACCTCTTAATATCTTTCCTCCAAATGAAGAATAATCAACATTGAAGAAGGATGCAATTACTACAGGAAATGACATTAATGACTGTGCAAAAATGACAGGAATAACGCCTGCTGTATTAACCTTAAGAGGAATAGCGGTCTTCTGTCCACCGGAACGTGCATTTCCGCTAATCTTCTGTGAGTACTGAACAGGAATATTCTTAGTACCAGCATTAAGATATACAATAAATGCTACCATTCCGATAATTACAGCCGCGATAATTACTATCGCAATAACTGCCTTGAGTACTGACTTACCCTGGATAAACTGCTGATAGAGGGTAACGAAATCCTCAGGAATTCTTGATACGATACTGATAACAAGGATGATGGAAATACCATTTCCAACTCCCTTATCTGTTATTCTCTCACCAAGCCACATAAGGAATGCTGAACCGGCTGTAAGTGTCACCACCATTACCAGTCCCTCTAAAAACATTTCAAAGCCGCTCATGGATGAATAGCCGCTGAAAAGGCCACGGCCACCGAATCCAACTGCCATCGCAATACTCTCGATTAAAGCAAGAGCTACCGTCACATAACGTGTATACTCTGCAATCTTCTTTCTTCCATCTTCGCCTTCCTTCTGCATTTCCTCTAAGCGCGGAATTGCAATAGTGAGAAGCTGCATAATAATAGAAGATGTAATATATGGTGTGATACTAAGTGCAAATACAGACATCGTAAGGAACGAACCACCTGTAACTGCATTAAAGAAATCAAAACCATCGCCACTCATAAGTGTATTAAAATAGGAAGTATCCACTCCCGGTATAGGGAGCAGACTTCCAAAACGTACCACGAGAAGCATTAAAAACGTAAAGAGGATTCTCATGCGAATCTCTTTGACCTTCATTGCGTTGGCCAATGTCTTAAACATTAGATCACCTCGCAGGTTCCACCAAGTGCCTCAATCTTAGCCTTTGCTCCCTCGCTGAAAGCGTTAGCCTTAACATTGAGCTTCTTAGTTAATTCTCCATTTCCAAGGATCTTAACGCCATCCCTAGGATTCTTAACGATACCTGTCTCAACTAATGTCTCAACAGTTACCTCAGCACCGTTCTCGAAACGCTCAAGAGCGCTTACGTTGATGCCTACGATTTCAAGAGTATTTCTGTTTGTGAAACCTCTCTTAGGTAATCTTCTATATAATGGCATCTGACCACCTTCGAAACCTGGTCTTGGAGCTCCTGAACGAGCCTTCTGACCCTTGTGTCCATAACCGGCAGTCTTACCATTTCCTGAACCGTGACCACGGCCTTTTCTGAAGCTATCAGTCTTAGAGCCCATAGCCGGCTGTAATGTTGATAAGTTCATCATAGCACCTCCTATCTAAAATAATTAGATTTCTTCTACCTTTACTAAATGTCTAACCTGGTTAAGCATTCCTCTGACAGCTGCGTTGTCCGGTAACTCCTTAACCTTGTGCATCTTGCTAAGACCAAGTGCCTCTACAGTCTTAACATGCTTTGGAACAGCACCGATTGTAGACTTTACTAATTCTACTCTTAACATATTTGCCATTTTAATATCCTCCCTTACTTGTAGAGCTCTTCAACGGACTTACCGCGAAGTCTTGCTACTTCTTCCGGAGTCTTTAACTGGCTTAAACCGGTAATAGTTGCAAGAACTACATTCTGCTTATTGTTTGAGCCAAGGGACTTTGTACGGATGTTCTTAATACCAGCCATCTCAAGAACGACACGGGCAGGACCACCGGCGATAACACCAGTACCTTCCGGAGCCTTCTTTAATAATACAGATGCGCTTCCGAACTTTCCGATATAGTCATGTGGAATACTGTCATTGTTATCAATAGGAACAGTAACCATCTGCTTCATAGCAGCTTCCTTACCCTTACGGATTGCCTCAGGAATTTCGATTGACTTACCGATACCGGCACCAACATGTCCCTGGCCATCACCTACAACAACTAAAGCTGAAAATCTGAAGTTACGTCCACCCTTTACAACCTTAGTTACACGCTTGATATCTACTACCTTCTCATTTAACTCTAACTGAGAAGCATCAACGATTGTATGTCTCATGTGTTTCTCCTTCCGCCTAGAACTCAAGGCCAGCTTCTCTAGCTGCCTCTGCTAATGCCTTAATTTTTCCCTGATATATGAAACCGCCTCTGTCGAATACTACAGTTGTGATTCCCTTCTCGATAGCTCTCTTAGCGATAACAGTGCCAAGGTAGCTTGCTGCTGCAACATCATTTGTGTGCTCAAGCTCTGCCTTAACAGCCTTCTCTACTGTAGAAGCTGCTACAAGAGTATTTCCAACTGTATCATCAATAATCTGAGCGTACATATGATCATTACTTCTGAATACAGCTAAACGTGGTCTTTCTGCTGTTCCGTTAAAACGGTTGCGAAGTCTTCTGTGCTTATTCTGACGAATCTCTGCTCTTGATTCTTTACTAACCATCTTTGTCTCACTCCTTTAATTATTTCTTACCAGTCTTACCAACCTTACGTCTGATAACTTCAGTATTGTACTTAATACCCTTGCCCTTGTATGGTTCTGGGGATCTCTTAGCTCTGATTTCAGCAGCGTACTGGCCAACTTTTTCTTTATCTATACCTTTAACAGTAATCTTGTTTGTTGCTGTATCAACAACAGACTCAAGACCTTCTGGATCAACCATCTCAACAGGATGTGAATATCCTAATGATAATACTAAAGTCTTTCCATTCTTCTGTGCCTTGTAACCAACACCGTTGATCTCAAGCACCTTCTCATAACCCTGAGTAACACCTGTCACCATGTTAGCGATGAGTGTTCTTGTTAAGCCATGTAATGACTTCATCTTCTTTAAATCGTTAGGTCTGGAAACTACAACCTCAGCTCCCTCAACCTTGATTTCCATCTCCGCAGGTAATACTCTCTCAAGAGTTCCCTTTGGTCCTTTAACAGTCACTTTATTATTTTCTGCTATCTCAACTGTAACTCCAGCCGGAATAGCGATAGGCATTCTTCCGATACGTGACATGCCTGCACCTCCTTAAATATATTGAGAAGTAGTTTAACAGCTCTTGCGGTTAAACCCGGTAGCTGCATAAAGCAGCTACACATTATAGTTACAATCGCTCCGGGCGTGTACTAACTACCAAACAAAAGCGAGTACTTCACCGCCGACATTAAGCTTTCTGGCTTCCTTGTCAGTCATAACACCCTGATTTGTAGAGATAATAGCAATTCCTAAACCACCAAGTACTCTTGGAAGCTCATCCTTGCCTGCGTATACACGAAGACCCGGCTTAGAAATTCTCTTAAGACCGGAAATAATCTTCTCGTTCTTATCTTTACCATATTTTAATGTAATACGAATGTTCTTAGCAGTACCATCCTCAACGAGGTCATACTTAGCAACATATCCCTCTTTTACAAGGATATCAGCGATAGCTAACTTCATCTTAGAAGCCGGCACATCAACTGTGTCATGCTTTGATGTATTCGCATTACGAATTCTTGTAAGCATATCTGCAATTGGATCTGTCATTTGATTATCCTCCTATTAAATATAACGAAAGAAGCTTACCAGCTTGCTTTCTTAACGCCAGGGATCTGTCCCTTGTATGCTAACTCACGGAAGCAAATTCTGCAGATTCCATACTTTCTTAAGTATGCGTGTGGACGTCCACAGATCTTACAACGTGTGTATTCTCTTGTAGAGAACTTCTGCTTGCGTGACTGCTTAATCTTCATAGAAGTCTTAGCCATTGAATTTCCCTCCTAAATTATTTCTTGAATGGCATGTTGAAGAATCTTAATAATTCACGAGCTTCTTCATCTGTCTTAGCTGTAGTTACAACGATAACATCCATACCTCTTACCTTATCGATCTTGTCATACTCGATCTCAGGGAAGATAATCTGCTCCTTGATACCAAGAGCATAGTTACCTCTGCCATCAAAGGAATCTGCGCTAACGCCTCTGAAGTCACGTACACGTGGTAATGCAAGATTTACTAATCTGTCTAAGAACTCGTACATTCTCTCACCACGAAGTGTAACCTTACATCCGATAGGCATACCTTCTCTAATCTTGAAGTTTGCAACTGAGTTCTTAGCTCTTGTAAGAACTGCCTTCTGTCCAGCGATTGTCTCAAGCTCCTTAACTGCAACATCAAGGATCTTAGAGTTATCCTTAGCCTCGCCGACACCCATATTTATAACGATTTTATCGAGCTTTGGTACTTCCATAATGTTCTTGTAACCGAACTTCTTTACCATTGCATCAACGATTTCACTTGTATATAAGTCATGTAATCTACTCACCGTCACAGACCTCCTTTCTCAAATTAATCAATAACCTCTCCGGTTGATTTTGCCACACGGGACTTCTTGCCGTTCTCAAGCTTGTAGCCAATCTTAGTAGCCTTTCCCTTGTGAACATACATAACGTTAGAAACATTGATTGGAGCTTCCATACGGACAATGCCACCATTCTGGTTCTGTGCGTTAGGCTTCGTGTGCTTGGATACCATATTGACACCCTCAACAACTACCTTGTTATTCTTAGCATCGACGGAAACAACCTTTCCCTCTTTGCCCTTATCTGTACCGGTGATTACCTGTACGGTATCACCCTTCTTAATCTTCATTGCTGACATCTTAGACACCTCCCTATAATACTTCTGGTGCTAATGAGACGATCTTCATGAACTGCTTCTCTCTTAGCTCTCTAGCTACTGGTCCAAAGATACGAGTACCCTTTGGTGTCTTATCATCTTTAATAATAACAGCAGCATTCTCATCGAATTTAATATATGAGCCGTCCTTACGACGTGCGCCCTTAACAGAACGAACAACTACGGCCTTAACAACGTCACCCTTTTTAACAACGCCGCCTGGTGTTGCATCTTTAACGCTGGCAACGATTACATCACCGATATTTGCATATCTTCTTGTTGATCCACCCATAACTCTGATGCAAAGTAATTCCTTAGCACCGGTGTTATCAGCAACCTTAAGTCTTGTCTCTTGCTGAATCATCAGGTTAATCCTCCTTATTTGATTATAAACGATATCCTATTATTCCGGTCTGCTGATAAGCTCAACAAATCTCCATCTCTTCTCCTTTGATAAAGGTCTTGTCTCCATAACCTTTACAATATCACCGATCTGGCACTCATTGTTCTCATCATGAGCCTTTAACTTATATGTCTTCTTCACAATCTTGTTGTAAAGAGGGTGCTTTACGTGATCCTCAACTGCTACAACGATTGTCTTGTCCATCTTATTGCTTACGACCTTACCGGTACGTGTCTTTCTTAAATTTCTTTCTTCCACAACAGTTCCTCCCTTCTAGGATTACTCAGCAGCATTAACTTTTTCAGCAATGATAGTCTGAATTCTTGCGATATTCTTTCTAACATCCTTGATTCTGCTTGTGTTATCTAACTGATTAGTTGCGTTCTGGAATCTTAAATTGAAAAGTTCTTTCTTAGCAGCTACTAATTCTTCATTTAATTCTGTAGCTGATTTTGCTCTTAAATCTTCTACATACTTATTAATTTTCACTGTTGTCACCGCCTTCTAAATCCGCACGTGAAGCTATCTTACACTTTAACGGAAGCTTGTGCATTGCAAGACGTAATGCTTCTCTGGCAACCTCATCTGATACACCTGAGATCTCGAACATTACACGTCCTGGCTTAACTACTGCTACCCAATACTCTACATTACCTTTTCCTTTACCCATACGAACACCAAGAGGCTTCTGAGTAAATGGATGATCAGGGAATATATTAATCCATACCTTACCACCACGCTTAATGTAACGTGTCATGGCGATACGGGCTGCTTCAATCTGTCTTGAACTGATCCATGCTGGCTCCATTGCTACGATGCCGTACTCACCCTGGAGAATCTTGTTTCCACGAGTAGCCTTACCTGCCATAGAACCACGGAACTGCTTACGATGTTTAACTCTCTTAGGTAATAACATTATGCTTCGCTCCCTTCCTTAACTGCCTTTGTTGGAAGCACATCACCCTTGTAGATCCAAACCTTAACGCCGATCTTACCGTATGTGGTGTCTGCCTCAGCAAAACCATAGTCGATATCTGCACGTAATGTCTGAAGAGGAATTGTGCCTTCTGTGTAGAATTCTGAACGAGCCATATCAGCTCCACCAAGACGTCCTGCGCACATTGTCTTGATACCCTTAACGCCAGACTTCATTGTTCTGGACATTACAGACTTCATTGCTCTTCTGAAAGATACACGGTTCTCAAGCTGGAGTGCGATGTTCTCTGCTACAAGCTGAGCATCTCTGTCCGGTCTCTTGATTTCCTTAATATCTAATGATAACTTCTTGTTTGTAAGCTTCTGAGTCTCAACTCTGAGTGCATCAACATCAGCACCGCCCTTACCAATAACGACACCAGGCTTAGCTGTGTGGATGATAACCTTAACCTTGTCGGAAGCTCTCTCTATCTCAATCTTAGCGATTCCGGCACTGTATAACTTCTTCTTAAGAAACTTTCTGATGTTGTAATCTTCTACAAGATTATCAGCGAAATCAGCTTCTGCGTACCACTTGGAATCCCAGTCTTTTATAACGCCGACTCTTATGCCATGAGGATTAACTTTCTGTCCCATAATGTCCTCCTTATCTCTCATTAAGCACGATAGTGATATTGCTCATTCTCTTCTCGATTCTGTAAGCTCTACCCTGTGCTCTAGGTTTAACTCTCTTCATGATTGGGGCGCTGCCTGCGTAGCACTCCTCAACATAAAGGTTCTCAGCCTTCATACCATTGTTGTTCTCAGCATTGGCAATAGCTGACTTTAATAACTTCTCTATAAGTGTGGAAGCGTATCTTGGGTTGTAAGTTACGATAGCAAGAGCTGTTGTAACATCCTTACCTCTGATAGCATCTAATACGAAACATGCCTTCTGTACAGAAACTCTTGCGTAAGATAACTTAGCAGATGGTCTTGTATCCTTAACGGCATTTCTCTCTCTCTTAATTTTAGATCTATGTCCCTTTGCCATGGATTAAACCTCCTTTCAAATTGTACGAACTAACGAGACTTTGTCTTCTTCTCGTCTTTTCCATGTCCTCTAAAAGTTCTTGTGGCAACGAATTCGCCAAGCTTGTGTCCTACCATATCCTCTGTAACATATACAGGAACATGCTTTCTGCCATCATGAACTGCGATTGTATGTCCAACCATCTGAGGGAAAATTGTAGAACGGCGTGACCAAGTCTTAATTACTGACTTCTGTCCGGATTCGTTCATAGCAGCTACTTTCTTAAGTAAGCTCTCGTCTGCAAATGGTCCTTTTTTAAGTGAACGAGCCATTGGTTCATTACCTCCTATTATTTAAAGTTCTTACCGTCTCTTCTTCTTACGATAAGCTTGTTAGACTGCTTGTTGTTCTTTCTGGTCTTGAGACCGAGTGCCGGCTTGCCCCATGGTGTTACAGGACCTGGACGACCAATACCAGTCTTACCTTCACCACCACCGTGTGGATGGTCATTAGGGTTCATTACGGAACCACGAACAGTTGGGCGGATACCCATATGTCTCTTACGTCCAGCCTTACCTAAGTTGATGAGGCTGTGGTCACCATTGCCAAGTGTACCGATTGTAGCACGGCAGATGATAGGAACCATTCTCATTTCGCCTGATGGAAGTCTGAGTGTTGCATACTTGCCTTCCTTAGCCATGAGCTGTGCTGAGTTACCGGCTGCACGAACGAGCTGTCCACCCTTACCAGGATATAACTCAATGTTGTGTACCTCAGTACCTACAGGAATCTCAGAAAGTGGTAAGCAGTTACCTACTTTAACCTCTGCGCCTGCACCGTTCATAACTGTCATTCCATCTGTTAAACCAGCTGGGGCAAGGATATATGTCTTCTCACCATCAGCATAAGCGATAAGTGCGATGTTAGCTGTTCTGTTTGGATCGTACTCAATACCAAGAACCTTAGCTGGGATACCATCCTTATTTCTCTTAAAATCTATTACTCTATATTTCTTTCTGTTTCCACCGCCGCGGTGTCTTACAGTAATCTTACCCTGGTTGTTACGACCAGCGTTCTTCTGAAATGAAACTAATAATGACTTCTCAGGAGTGCTCTTTGTGATCTCAGAGAAATCAGAACCAGTCATGTTTCTTCTAGAAGGTGTATATGGGTTATATGATTTGATTCCCATTATATTCTCTCCTTTCGACTATCTGTCACATGTTATCAGGCCCGGTCGGAGCCTATATTTGTTGAATCAGAACCCTGTGGTTCTATTTATTAAAGACCAGCGAAAATCTCGATATCAGCGCTGTCAGCTGTAAGCTGAACAATTGCCTTCTTCTTCTTTGCTGTCTTGCCGTATGTCATTCCTCTTCTGCGGGTCTTGCCATCGAGGTTCATTGTGTTAACGCCTGCAACCTTAGTACCTGCGAACATCTTCTCAACAGCTTCCTTGATCTGAGTCTTGTTAGCATCAGGATGAACAAGGAATGTATACTTCTTTGCAGCCATGTCAGCCATGCTCTTCTCAGTAACAACCGGCTTTAAAATTACGTCATAATACATTAAGCTTGCCATTATGCATACACCTCCTGGATTGTTCCAACAGCTTCCTTGGAAACAACCATTGTATCATACTTAAGGATGTCATATACGTTGATTGTATCAGCTGTTGCTGTCTTAACGTCCTGAATGTTTCTTGCGGAAAGAATTACATTCTTGTCGTCATTTGCTGTTACTACTAATGCCTTAGCAACCTTTAAGTTGTTAAGAACATTTACCATATTCTTTGTCTTTATCTCGTTGAAAGTAAGACCCTCAACTACGATGAACTTCTTATCCTCTACTCTTGATGTAAGAGCTGATAATAAAGCTGCTCTCTTCTCTTTCTTGTTCATCTTGAAAGAGTAATCTCTTGGCTTCGGAGCGAATACAACGCCGCCGCCCTTCCACTGTGGAGCTCTGATGGAACCCTGTCTTGCATGACCTGTTCCCTTCTGCTTCCATGGCTTTCTTCCGCCGCCACGAACCTCTGCACGAGTCTTAGCACTCTGTGTTCCCTGACGGTTATTTGCAAGCTGGCTCACAACTGCCATGTGTACTAAGTGCTCATTAACTTCTACACCGAATACAGCATCGTTAAGCTCTATTGTGCCAACTTCTTTGCCTTCAATATTATAAACAGATACGTTTGCCATCTGTGTGTTCCTCCTTCCTTAACAGCACTACTTCTCAAATTTTACTGTCTCTTTGATAGTTACAAGAGACTTCTTTGGTCCCGGTACAGCACCCTTAACTAAGATTAAGTTGTTCTCAGCATCAACCTTAACAACCTCAAGGTTCTGAATCGTGATCTTCTTATTTCCCATATGACCTGGCATTCCCTTGCCCTTGAATACTCTACCCGGAGTAGTTGCAGAGCCGTTAGAACCCTGATGTCTGTGGAACTTAGAGCCGTGTGCCATAGGTCCTCTGGACTGGCCTAATCTCTTGATTGCGCCCTGGAAGCCCTTTCCCTTGGAAATTGCTGTTGCGTCAACCTTGTCACCTGCTGCGAAGATGTCTGCCTTAATCTCATCCTTTACAGAATAATCAGCAGCGTTCTCAAAACGGAACTCCTTAACATACTTCTTGCTTGTAACGCCGGCCTTCTCAAAGTGACCCTTTAAAGCCTTGTTAACACCATGTCTGTTTCTGATTTCTTTCTTGCCGCTCTTGTCTTTTGCTACAACCTTTTCCTTAGCATCAACAAAACCAACCTGTACTGCTGCGTAACCGTCATTCTCAACTGTCTTAACCTGTGTTACTACACAAGGACCAGCCTGAAGAACAGTTACCGGAGTGAGAACTCCGTCTTCGTTGAAAATCTGTGTCATTCCAACCTTTGTTGCTAAAATAGCTTTCTTCATTGTTTTACCTCCTGTTTAATCTACAGCGGACCCCAATATTCCGGGGTCATCCTAGAACAGTCAATATAAGTGGAACAAATTCGGTAAAATGTGTTGCTTCTATATTAAACCCTTCAGGACTTCTTAATTAATTCTTGCTGACATCCAATTATTTCATCTTGATGTCAATCTGCACACCTGCTGGCATCTCTAAACGAGATAATGCTTCAACAGTCTTCTGTGATGGAGTAATGATATCGATGAGTCTCTTATGAGTTCTCTGCTCGAACTGCTCTCTGGAATCCTTGTACTTGTGAACAGCTCTAAGAATTGTAACAACTTCCTTCTTAGTAGGAAGAGGTACCGGTCCGCTCACCTGAGCCCCTGTCTTCTTAGCACTCTCGATAATCTTCTTGGCTGACTGATCAACTAACTGATGATCGTAAGCCTTCAATGTGATTCTCATTACTTGACTTGCCATAAAAAAAGCCGCCTCCTTTTCGCACTATAAATCAGTACGACAAGTGGTGACTGTACACATGCCCGCGCGTATCCTCTGCTCATTCGCACACAAATGTGCATACTTTTCGTGCAGTAAGCTTCTTCGCGTTTCTCTCTGTCTTCAAAGCTTTCGCTCGACAGATTCTTAACTTGTACAGTGACTTGTCGCCAGTTTCCTAACTTGACATTCGCTCCACGGAACACCTGCAATCAATGCAGCAACCTCACGCTTCTACGCTATCAATGTCACAGCAAATGATATGTTACTATATATCTTAGGAAAATGCAAGTACTTTTTAAAATTTTTTAAAATATTTTTGCGGCTTGGTTATATCAATTGATTTTCTTACAACGGTGCCATGTGTATCATAGCATATCGAAAGCAAAAATGCAACTAAATTCCGCATAATTTTATTAGTTTCTTCCTATATATAATAACGCCTCCCCCTTCCCATATTGCCAATGATGGCTTGCCACTAATTCAATCATAGTATATAATATGTAAATAATAACACATCTTACGGAAAGGATTAAAATATGTGGATTGCAGATAGATGGAAAGATTATGAGGTTATGGATACCTCATCAGGGGAAAAGCTTGAACGCTGGGGAAATTACACCCTTGTCCGCCCTGACCCACAGGTAATATGGAACACTCCTAAGAAGGCACGCGGCTGGAAGAATATGAACGGCCACTATCACAGAAGCAGCAAGGGTGGCGGTGAGTGGGAATTTTTTGATTTACCTGAACAGTGGTCGATCGATTATGAAGGTGTCGGCGGCAAGCTCACCTTCAACCTCAAGCCATTCTCATTCAAGCACACGGGGCTTTTCCCTGAGCAGGCTTCTAACTGGGACTGGTTCGGAAAGAAAATAAAGGACGCTGTCTCATCGGGCCGTGAAATCAAGGTTCTCAACCTCTTTGCCTACACCGGTGGTGCTACTCTCGCCGCTGCCTCAGCAGGTGCGAAGGTAACCCATGTCGATGCCGCTAAGGGCATGGTAAGCTGGGCAAAGGAAAATGCCGTATCCTCCGGGCTGGGTGACGCACCTATCCGCTGGCTAGTCGATGACTGTGGAAAATTCGTCGAGCGTGAGATAAGACGCGGAAATAAATACGATGGCATAATAATGGATCCACCTTCCTACGGAAGAGGTCCTAAGGGTGAGATATGGAAGATTGAGGATTCGATATATCCATTCATACAGCAGACAGAACAGCTTTTAAGCGATGACCCGCTGTTCTTCCTCATCAATTCCTACACAACAGGTCTCGCACCATCTGTACTCACCTACATGATTTCTACAGCCATCATTCCAAAGCATGGCGGAAGCGTTGAATCAGGAGAGCTTGGTCTTCCGGTATCCGGAAACGGACTTGTGCTTCCTTGTGGAGCCAGCGGAAGATGGAGCAGATAATGTACGGATATTATTATCACTCAATCAGTGACCTGTATATCCTCGGCATTATATTAATAATTTTCGGCGTCGCCAACCTGCTCGGTCATGGGCGCACACCCGGGACATACAAGAGCTATTACTATGTCCTCCGCTACAGAAGGCGCAACGGGCTCATCCGCCTCATATCAGGCATACTGCTGATTATCATTTGTGCGCTGTCCAAAAGCATCGGCAAAACCACTTTCACAGTGATGCTCCTGCTGCTTACGGCTGCCATAATTGTTTTTACAATCATCAATGAAAAGAGCATCAAATAATTTTAAGTTAAAAACATCTGCATTTTAATGCTGAAAAGGCTGTCACCTCAAAAATCAGGTGGCAGCCTCTTTTTTGCTTGGCTTATTCTCCTAGAATCCAAATAGTCCCTTCTTAGCGTAAGGCTCTCTGCTTATTCCCGTTACAGTGTAACCTGTTGCGTCGATAACCGACTTAATCTGTTCATCCGTAAGTCCCTCCTCAGCAATTATAACCGTCTCCTTCTTAGAATGTGAGGAGGTAACCTTCTTAACCTTGAGTGCGTTTCTGACCGCATCATTCACATGCGCCTCGCAGTGTCCACACATCATTCCATCAACACCAACTGTAATCTTTTCCATATTCCTTTACCTCTTTCTTTTTATTTATCTTTTTATTTTTTAATATGCATTTATTTAAAACGCTATTAGATAGCTGCATACTTCTTATAACTTCTTAATTTTTATATAATACCATTTTCTATGATGTTGCCCTGTTCCACACCTAGCCAAAAGCAGCACGGAGGCTGCTTTAGAAGCAATGCATACACGGATGTATGCCGGCTTCGGTGGCTAACGTATAGAAAGACCTTTATCAGAGTTCTTAGAACATCTTGCTTCGGACAACGGAGCTGATATGCATAAATATAATGCGTTATACACCCGTACATTAAGTTGGCATGTTTTGACTCCAACATCATTTTCTATAATGTCATTGTCCATAACTCCATTATCGCACAGACTAGTCCTTAAAAAGATTAAGACGCAACGCGTTAGTCACCACGCAGAAGCTTGACAGGCTCATTGCCGCTGCTCCGAACATCGGATTGAGCGTCCAGCCAAAAAGCTGAATCCACACACCTGCTGCAAGCGGTATACCTATAATATTGTATATAAACGCCCAGAACAGGTTCTCATGGATATTGCGGAGTGTAGCACGGCTTAACCGTATCGCGGTAACAACATCGCTCAGCCTGCTCTTCATAAGCACCACATCAGCAGCATCAATAGCTATATCCGTTCCTGCACCTATGGCAAGTCCTATGTCGGCGGATGTAAGGGCAGGTGCATCATTTATACCATCACCGACCATTATAACCTTGCCGCGTGACTTAAATCTGCCCACTGCTTCCGCCTTTTCATCCGGCAGTACACCTGCAATGACTTCGTCAACTCCCGCCTGAGTGCCTATGGTCCTGGCTGTCTTTTCATTGTCCCCGGTGAGCATTACGACATGGATACCCATATTTTTTAGCTGTCTTATAGCCTCCGGGCTGTCTGTTTTTAAGACATCTGCAACCGCTATTATTCCAAGCAGCCTGTCCTTCTCAGCAAAAAACAGTGCTGTCTTCCCCTCCTCCGAGAAGCTGTCCGCCACCTTAACTGCCTCATTCAGGGCATTAACTGCCGGCTCCCCCGCTTTTCCTAACACATTCTCTATAAATCCTGCATTTCCTCCGTATATTCCGGTGCCTCCTAAGCTTCCTGCAAGGCCACTTCCGGGAACTGCACTGAAATCCTCCACAGTACCAAGCAGCTTAGCCTTGGCAGGCAAACTTTCCTCATTTTCAACCCCCGCTATCACAGCCCTTGCAAGTGGATGTTCGCTCTTACTCTCAATAGCATACGCTTTCATAAGAAGCTCCTCACGGCTCACTCCGGCTGCCGGGTACACATCCGTTATCATAGGTGCACCGCTCGTTATGGTTCCTGTCTTGTCCAGAACCACAACCTTCGCCTTACCTGTCTCCTCAAGGGATACTGCAGTCTTGAACATGATACCATGCTTAGCACCCACTCCGTTTCCAACCATGATTGCAACAGGTGTCGCAAGTCCAAGTGCACAAGGGCAGCTTATGACAAGCACAGAGATAGCTCTTGCAAGCGCATAGCCAAAAGCATGTCCTGTCAGCAGCCATATTATAAAGGTCACAACGGCAATCCCTATTACAACCGGAACGAACACACCGGAAACCTTGTCCGCCACCTTCGCAATCGGTGCCTTAGTAGCAGCCGCGTCACCCACCATCTTGATTATCCGGGATAATGTGGTATCCTCTCCGACACGCGTAGCTTCGCAGACAATATATCCAAGCTGGTTTACCGTAGCCGCCGACACCTTATCTCCTTCAGCCTTATCAACCGGAAGACTCTCGCCGGTAAGCGCCGCCTCATTCACCGCGGTAGTTCCTTCTACTATAATACCATCCACCGGAATGCTGTCACCCGGATGAACCACAAAGTAATCTCCCTTGTGAACCTGCTCTATCGGAACTGTCACCTCTTCTCCGTCTCTTTTAACAACTGCCGTCTTAGGTGCAAGCTTCATAAGTCCCTTAAGCGCATCCGTAGTTCTGCCCTTGGATATCGCCTCTAACAGCTTACCCACGGTGATAAGTGTAAGTATCATTGCAGCAGACTCAAAGTAAAACTCATGCATATAAGCCATAACAGCCTCTGTATCGCCCCTGAGCTGTGCAGATGTCATCGCATACAGTGCGTACACACTGTACACATACGAAGCCGCGGAGCCCAATGCAACAAGTGTGTCCATATTAGGTGCCCCATGCGCAGCGCTCCTGAAACCGCTTATAAAAAATCTCTGGTTTATAACCATAATCATGGTTGCTAAAAGAAGCTGCGTAAGCCCCATTGCAATGTGATTCCCGTCCATGAAAGAAGGAAGCTTCCAATTCCACATCATGTGACCCATTGAAATATACATGAGCGGAAGCAGAAGTACGACCGAAGCCACCAGTCTTTTGACCATAACCGGCGTCTCCTTATCCTTAAGTAAATCCTCATCCGCAGAAGCTGCACTGCTCTGCGCCGCACTGCCCTTGTCCTTCTTAATCGAAGCGCCATATCCAGCCGCCTTAACTGCCTTTATAATCTCCGCGCTCGAAGCCGTGCCCTCGACTCCCATCGAGTTGGTGAGCAGGCTCACAGAGCACGATGTGACTCCCGGAACCTTGCTCACAGCCTTCTCAACCCTCGCCTGGCAGGCGGCACAGCTCATCCCTGTAACCTTATATTGTTCCAAGCTTCATCTCTCCTTTCGCTATTTCATAAGCCTCTGAATAACCCCCACAAGCTCATCAACCACCTCATCATTCCCTTCACGTATATTCTCAGCCACACAGGTTCTTATGTGATTCCCTAAAAGAACCTTATTAAAGCTGTTGAGTGCGGCATTGATAGCCGCAACCTGCACCAGCACATCCGTGCAGTACGCGTCCTCCTCTATCATATGTTCGACGCCTCTGACCTGTCCCTCTATACGCTTCAGCCGGTTTAACAAATCCTTATATTCCTTCGGTGAACGCACCTTATGCTTCTCGCAGCAGCAGCACTTGTTCTCTGTCTTTCCGCCGCATGCCGGACAATTATCCTTATTGTTCTCCATAATACCCTCCTGACAGCCTTCTGATTGATACCTAAAAAATCCTGCATAGAATCGTATCTCTGCTCCATAAATGAAATGATATACCTCGCAGCCAGCATACCCCTATTAGGTATCCTGGCATTATATTATACCCTATGAGGGTATTTTGCAAGCACTTTTTTTATTTGATTTTCAAATAAATTTTGACTTTACTCATTGTAATGTATTCCACACTTATCAACATTGTGGGATATGCCCTTGAAATGGAAACCGTAATCGACACAGAATTGAAAATTGGTACATAAAACAAAAAGCTGACAGAAATTCTGCCACATACATGCGCAGCTTTCATGCCAGCTTTTTTTATTTAATCTAATGTGATACCAAATTCTTCCGGAAGGAATCTCGGACACACATTCTCCGATGATGTGATGACCGAGGCAGCGAGACGGCTTCCAATCTCCACCGCTTCGCTGAGCTTCTTTCCATAGGTAAGTCCGCTTGCGACACCTGCACAGAACGCATCTCCTGCTCCGGTTGTATCCTTTACGCGGACGCGCTGAGGCGGACATATTCCCTTTTCCCCGTTGACATCTGCATAGACTGCTCCGTTTCCACCCATCGTGACAATCATCGCCGGTATTTTTCCAAGGATGACACGCTTAGAAAGAATATCGCGAAGCTCCTCCGGGCTCTTATCCGCATAGTCCTCCATGAACAGCATTCCTGCTTCAAGTTGGTTACAGATGAAACAGTCAAAATGTTTAAGAAAATCCCTTCTCTCCACAGCTATACTCATATTGCTGACAACACCGTAAAGCTTCTTGTTATACTGCTTTGCAAGTGCAACCACCTTCTTGATTATATCCTTGTCCATGTCGACCTCTACAATAACGGAATCCGCATTTGCGAAAATCTCATCACCCTTCTCCTCAAGAAGTCCAAGTATAGGCATGAGATTAGGTCTCTGTGATATCGAACCCGCAAGGTCACCATTATGGTCAAATACAGCAAGCCATGTCCCCATTCCGCCCGGCATCGTCATGACATAATCGGTATTAACCTTATGATTCTTAAGCTTCTTAACCACATCCTCGCCTAGCGCACTGTCATCGACAATGCCTACAAATGTTGGGCGAAGCTCAATATTGGCTATATCCTCAACTACATTTCTGCTCACACCGCCATGGATATACTCTACATGTCCCACATTTCTTCCATCAGGTATATAGATATCCTCCGGAAAGCCCTTGATATCCACAAACACTGCTCCCATAACTACTATTCCCATAAATAACTCCATTTCTATTATCACATTTATGTAGCATGATGTTGGGGTCAAAACATGTGCTGTAAACTTAGCGTGTATAACGTATTATATTTATGCATATCACGACTTTTGGGAGAAGCTTAGATGTTCTTAGAACATCTTGCTTCGGACAACGGAGCTGATATGCATAAATATAATACGTTATACACTCGTACATTAAATTTGCATGTTTTGACCCACCACCATACTATGGAGCTATTATAAGACATACCGCCTGTTTTGCAAAGCTCTATTTTATCCCACTCCTTACAGCACCTTGCTCCCGTTAGCCGTGAGCTTGAACCTTGCCCCGAAAAGCTCCGCAGCATGTCTGCACATCTGCATACGTCCAAGAAATATATCGAAGTAATCGTACATTGTACATATACCTTCATCAATCTGGAGATTCAACGATATGAGCTTCTTCTCCGGCGATATTTTGAGTGTGGATTCTGTGACTGCATAATTTACACGGTCATGAATATCATACCTAGCTCTGTCCTTAGCTCTCACCCTGTCTCTTCGCACATCGGTCTTATCCGCTATGACAAGTGCGGCCGATATTATGTCCACAGCACCACCCGTCGATTCATCATGGTTGGCAATCGCGGACACCACCGTCACTCTGTCCTCAAGGCTCATATCCGTCTGCCTTAAAAGCTCATTTGCCAGAAGCGCGCCATACTCCGCATGGTGCCTGCGGTTAATACTGTTTCCGATATCATGCATATAACCTGCAATCTTTGCAAGCTCAGTCTCATGTTCGCCGTAACCGAATTTTTCAAGTATCAACGCAGCTCTTTCCGCAACAAGGCTGCAATGAACCTGTGAATGGTCGGTGTAACCTAAAACACCAAGATTGTCGTTTCCCTTTTTTATATACGCATTTATTTCTTTATTTTTCTTTATCTCTCTGTATGTCATATTTTCCTCATTTCCGGGTCCAGCACCCTTTATATATTAGAATTGCAATGTTATCCTATTTTGATGATGTTGGGGTCAAAACATGTGCTATAAACTTAGCATGTATAACGTATTATAT